>Ga0126342_10023655_pt1 | contig 10029 bp, 11 predicted proteins | sample Cyp1metagenome_FD_92528 | JGI IMG/M metagenome (GOLD analysis project Ga0126342, IMG submission 92528) | Coral microbial communities from Lord Howe Island, Old Settlement Bay, Australia - Cyphastrea 1 metagenome | ecosystem: Host-associated > Invertebrates > Cnidaria > Coral ... | reverse complement strand
TATATATTATATATATATATATATATTATATATATTATATATATATATATTATATTATATATATATATTATATATATACAAAATTTATATTATATATATATATATATTATATTATATATATATATATATTATATATATACAAAATTTATATTATATATTATATATATATTACCTGAACAAATCATCAACCAACCTTCATTTGTCAATCCTCCATATTTTGCTGGTTAAAACTCCTTATACATCATAAATCATTGTTAAAACACATTTAAAATCCAATTGGCTTAGCTTAGCCACCACAAAATGTCTCGATAAAATGAAAACAATCATCAACCAACTAATTAGGCTTTCTGGAAACTCCTCCAGTGAGACCCTCCGGTCAGCGCACCCCCCCGTCAGCCCCGAGCGATAGCGGAGCAGCTGCATGGGTTCTGCAAAAGCTGCCACCTTGGCCAGGCGCACCCATTCCAAAGCGTCATCTATGATTATCCCAAGAAATCATCATCAAATTGCCATAAATACCCCTCCTGTTTTGCCATATTTTGGTTTATCACTCATCATTTCCCTCCTAAACCGACCATTTTGGGGGGTATCCCGCATCTTCAGACACCCATTTATCATAATTATTGGTCATTTATCACCATTAAATCACAATATCCCCAGAAAATATCCCATAAATATCCCCATCACAATATCCACATTTATATTCCATAAATATCCCACAGAATCCCAGAATCATCCCATAGATCTCCTCTGAGTGACCGCAGACAAAGTCGCACCCGATATCCCACGCATGGCCGCAGCATTTCGGCTGTGACTGGGTGATCCTGGTGGCGTTGGTTTCTACACTGGGCCCCGTTGTTCAACTGATCTCATGATCAACTGATCAACACCATGTTAGTTTTAAAACCGACAGTTAATGATGAACTAAAACAAAAAAAAAACATCATGACGTCCAAAAATCAACCAAGAAAAAAGAAGATTTGAATGACTTAAGCGATTTAACCCAACACAAATCGGGATTTAACAAGCCAACATATTGAGAAAAGTTGGGATTCAAGCCCAATTGGTATACGTGGGTAGTAACCATGGCAGAACACAGATATATGGATAAACCACTTCCCAACTGGGATGCACATCCAAAGAAACAACAAAAATGATCAAAGATGGAGGGATTATCACCGAAAATGGGGAGATTGTCAGCAAAAGTGAATAATATAACTGACAAACAATAACAGGAATGATATTTAACCAAGAACACCGGGAGATAGTACCAGGCAAAAAGGGAAATAATTAGCAAAGACAAGCGTGACATCAACAAAGAACTGTCAACCTACGGATTCTGTGCATTCTCTCAACTTGCGTCTCAACAGTTGGGGCCCCACAGTCAGCAGGTTGATTCTGCTCTAAAGAATCAATCCCCTAAGTGATGACTGAGCTATCCAAATATGTCTGAAGTAGGCATAGATAATATATCATCTATCCAAGCAAGCCTATATACTATGTCCGGAAATTCTATATATCGCAACATCCGAAACTACATCCCAATACACCTGGATCCATGGGGGCGTCTACAAGTATTACTTCAGTTTGCACAAAAAATAAATATACCCCAAATCGGCACCCCAATGAACATTGCGTAAAATCCCAGTAGAAAATTACCAAGTTAAATAATGGATGGTCAACAGGGATTCTAGGACATAGATTATGATTATTCCGAAAAAAAAAAAAAACATAAACCAACAAACACATGCAATATTGTTGGTTCGATAAGCCATTTCACCTCTATAATATCTGTTGTACATGTCTACATAAAGCCAATCACAAATTCTGGATGATCCCCCCCAGATTTTGATGATTCAAAGCCCTGGTAAAAGCTTGTTAAACCACCATTCAACCAGGTTTTTGAAACTTCTCAAGTATACCCACAGATTTACCCAGGGGCTGATTCATCCCGCGTGTTTATCCATATTCTCAATAAAAAAAAAACTATGAAATGGTTGGTTAATATGTCTGATAATCAAAGATGGACTGGAAAGTCCTATATCGATGGGGAATCATCAGCTCGGAAAATCATCATTAGCTCGGGGACTTTCCAGCGATGCTTCTCTTGATTGTGTCAGGGCGAAAATCCAACCATAATCATCCATATATATCACTGAAACCTCCAGTCTTGATGGTGAAATCCTCAGTTTTGATGCTTAAATCATGTTGAAGCATTCAAAAACTCCCCAGTTTTCATGGTTTTCCTATGGTTACATTCCATCCCCCAGTTTTGTTGACGATTCCGTGCCCGGTCCCCGTTGGTTCCCTCGGAGGTCGTCCTGGGTCTCCCGGGGCCGGCCGATCCGCGAGCCGCTCCACAGCCGCACGCATGCGATCCACGGGAACATCCTGGCGTGAGAAGCAGCGATGCCTGGGGGTGTAGAGCAAAACAATGATGGAAGAAAAACTTAATAATGATGATAATGATGATACACTATACATAATGATATGCTAATATATATATATATACAGTATATATATATACACACTATACAGTATAGTATATATATATACACAGTGTATGTATATATATATATATATAGTGTATATAGGGTCTTGTCTATATTCCTTTTCCCGGATTCGGACGAAAATCACATTCATTGCGTATTTACAGGACTCCGCCTTTAAAGTTCAATTGTCCCAACAGACCTCAAACATGAGTGAAGAAAGTTATGAATGATTGATTCGCATCAAACTCTTGCAAACGAAGCTAGTGCGCGGCTTTTTTAGCTCGAGCTGCTGGAGCTACTGGAAACACTAATTATCACACCCTGCATGGATCCTTTGTTTGGTCTAACAACGCAGACTCCAGGGCCCACATCCCAGTTGCTGCTACCAGCTGGAAGCAAACTGTACGGTGAGTTGACCAACGGGCAACTGCGTATTTTTGGGGCAATTATCTAGCGCGGATCTACCGCCAGAACTACGTTTAGCCTAGCCATTAAAACTTGAAAAGCAATTGTTTTCACGTATCTTTACAAGTCACGTTTGTCATGCTGGCCAAAAAGAAGGTGAAGCGGTAATGCTGCTCAAAGAGATTTGTGAAAAGTAAGGCTACTGAGGTGTTGCCCAAGCAGGACCGGAAGAAACAGGTGCAAGAATCTGAGAGGGAAAGAAAGCATCGGGCCTGACTATGTTTCGCTTGAGTGGCTATGCAAAAGTATCTAGCGCCACACAAACGCAAATCTAGCACCAACTTGCAGGAAAGCGAATCACTGCATGTATATTTAGGACTCCGCCTTGTAGTGAAATCTTTAGTGAAATCTAAAACTCATCGCTGCCCAAATATTTACGGCCCTCGGATTTAAAAGTTCCTTATAGGCATTTTAGAGCGGATCCCGTACATATATATATATATCATGATGTACTATATATCATGCTATAGTTGGAAGTTGGAAGGGCCAGCGATTTATAGACCATTTGCTGGTTGAATCCAAATCATAATTAAGTTGACATATTGGAACATGAGACCATAGATTATCATTGACTAGCTGATTGTCATAAGGAAGTGGAATGAATTGATAGTATCTGGGTAAATTATGGTAAATTATAATATTTCACAAACCTGAATTAAGGCCATTTGGGGATGATTTCCCTTATAAACCATGATTCCAGTGAGGTCGCAGTGAGGTCGTTATAATTTACCCAGATAGTATTGATATCGATATGGGACACATATATAGTGCCTGGCTGAAAAAAACAACGAGTCACTACAATGCCATGTTCTGAATGTTACTGGTTCGGGGAAGTAGGTTTGGGATGATGGATAAGTCTGGGATGATCATGTTTGATCATCTGCTTTTTTTCTAGGTGAAATACATGTTGTTTCAAAACGCAAATCAAGTAAAACATAATTATATAAACGATATTGAAAGAAGTGGTTAACATGGTGGATAGACCATAGATGATAAACGTGTCGAATGGTGTGGAAAATAGCATGAAATATGGGCATTAACGTGGATTGACTTGATTGAGTAGAAAAACATAGAATGAATATGTATGAACAAAGCAGGGATGAAACATGACCATGACTATGATTATCCCGGGATGTTGAGTGGTATCAGTATCCGTTATTTGAAACTGAGTCCATTTTTCCCGACATATCCCTGCTCTGCTTAAGAATAATATGGAATATCATGAGATATCCTATGGGATGGGACATCGCTTAGAGATGCCTAAAGAGTCCACGCATAGTCCTGCTTCACATCGAGGTTGTAGTTTCCAAACGCCGTGACGGATAGAACCTTGCCCCGCAAGGGACACCAGCTGGGTGAGCTGGATCCCAAGACATGATGAATCTCTCCTCACCAATGATATGAACGGGGGCCCCATCAACCATTCTACATTATAGTTGCAAGTAATAGATCAATAATGATCAATATATGAATGATCAATATATGATCAGTATATATAATGATCAATGATAGAAACGCTGTTCCGATGTTTTGTCACTCCTATTTCAAGAGCTTTTTCCTTTTTGCTCAGACATCCAAGCGCATCCCCATGGCCTTGGCTGGAATCCATCTGCCCTGGCTCACGCCGAAGTACTCCACCGAGTCTCCTATGTTGAAGACCGGACCTGCAAAGTCCCGGGGGACGGTTAGGGCATGGACACCAGATCCAAGGGAGGAGGGATGATAAGCATGGAGGGACTATCATGTTTGAACATGAAATTTGAAAAAAATGGACATTGCAGAAACAAACCAATGAGAACATGGCAATTGAATCAGCGAATCAAACCTTGGAACTCCTGCGGTGCCTGGCCTTTCACGTCAACGGCAGCCTGGCAGATGGGGATACGCTGAGCTCGTGGCTTGATTTTAAGCCGTCTTCGACGCAAGGCTTAGGCAATCCCTTGTAAATAAGAAATACACCCACATGGGCTCAAAATAGAGCCAATGCCAAGCCAAATTCAAGTTTCTGGCTTCACAAATATTCAGGGAAAGCTTTGTGAAAGCCGTGTTGCTCTCTGGACACTAATTAAGCACCACGCCATCCAATTAATCGAGAATCAACGATGTACTGCTGCAGCTCTAAGTTGGGAGGTTCATCTTTTTTGGTGTTACAAGTACATTAAAATGAGGTGCTGACTGTGGAGCACGAACTTTAGATGCCTAATCCACAAAGATATGGTTATTTGTCAATGTCCAAACATCGATTTTGGGGGGACTACTGTAGCCATCTGTAGCCCAAGAGCCTCCTTCTGAGATGTCTTTCTCATGTTGCCAGACAAGACTCGAGGCTTACCTGGAATCCCGCATGTTCCAGCGAAAGTAAACGTCGAAGCGGTAGTTGGTGACCCTTACATATGATATTGTAGCAGTAATAACAAGTGTATAATATATATATACACTATACATATATATATATATAATGAAATAGTATTCTAAGTCCTTATAATGGTAATGGTAAAATGTAATAATAATAATAACAATCCCCAGTTGGAGGTTTCAGTGGGCTTCGCGTCCCAGCTGGGTCTTTTCACTCAAGTCTCAGGGGAACAAGGTGCTGCCCAGCAGCATGCGAGATCGTAGGTGCCGTCTTCATTGACCTTCAAGACCTTGCCGGAGGTCTTGCCCCATGGCATCTTGGCCATGGAAGCCCGTCTTGGCCATACAAATTGTAGGTTATATCAATATATATATATATATATTTGATTGACAAAATATGATCAAATGATAAACTATCTCGATCGATCTAGTACCAAACTTGGGGGCCCATTGACCCATTGCCTCCCGCTCTGCTAAATTTTCCACGAGTTGGTTTTGCAATTGGCTGGTCAAGTCTGATGTTATTTTTTCTGTAAGTTTCTACTCAAAAATACCTAACCGGTTTAACCAGTTAGATTTCGTTGAGCGAATTACAAGAAATTATGAGTCTGAAATCATATATTCACTCTTGAAATCATATCATATTATAATTAGAAATCCAATCGTAGAAACATTGATAAGTCCATGGGTCTGAAAAAAGTCTGACAATTTCAGAGCCATGGATTGATGCTCCGCCACTGGCGCCTTAGTGCTGATCCAAAGGCCTTTGGATGCGCCGAAATATTCGACCACTTCGCCCACCTGACGTTGCTATGACATTCCACTTGAACTTGATGGTACTGGTAATTCATGGCAATCACTGGTAATTCACAGGATTTTTTTCGTTCCCACCTTTCCTTAGGTTTGCTTCATATCAAAAAAAATACAATATGATTTTGAAAAATCAGAGACAAGATGGGCCTAACCCGTTGAAAGACTTGAAAGGCCTCGTAATCTCCGGGATTCTTGGACGGCGGTCGAATTTTGCTGCTCGGCACATCGGACCTTCGATTTGCTGACCTTTTTTTTAACCCTCTGGCACAAATGTTGGCAAATATACCAAGCATATATTATATATATATATTATATAGGAGCAAATGGGCAATGAAAAACGCCCGCAAAAACATGCAATCCAGGTGGACCAAACGGTATAACAACATGGCATGCAAAGCATGTAAGATTCACTGCAATTCACTTCTTTCACTGACTTAGAATAAATTACAGTAGATACATCTTCGACAAGGAGCCATGAGCACTATCGACACACTCAAAGGACCAAGCTGTGTTTGCAGTTTCTGAGTGCTCCACTTGCAATCCAGGTTGAAGTTGCCCGATGGAGTAACGCCAAGCACTCTTGCCGGGATCCACCTTCCAATTGACATCGCCAGCTAGCTGCTCTAGACTCTAGCTCATATGATGAAGGAAAACACTAAAAACATGCCCAAAACATCCCAAAACTACTTGTGGTGTGAGCTGGTGTCGGGATGAAGGGTAATCAAGCTCTTTTCTTCTGCCCCCCAGGCGTCGGCATACGTGACTCTGTACCTGCATTGAGAGCCACTGAAGTACTCAACCTCAGCTGAAGAATGTCTGAAAACCATCACTGACAGCGACCTATGCATCCAGTACTGTTCTGGTGCAGTGTTCCAGCAAGAAGTCCGTTCCATCTCGCTTTCAGGGATTGGTTTGGGCGACCAACATTTGGGTTTGTCAGTAGAGCACCCCTAGAGTTGATGGTTGATCATCATTTCCCTTATTATCCTGATTTAACATGGCCACTGTGTGTATCACTTGTGGGCAAACCATGACAAACTCATCTCAGAGAAAGAGGTTGAGGTTGAGAATGCTCCTGAAGCGATTTCTGAGTTCCAAGCACGGTCTCCTTCCTTGTATGCTGCAAGCGCCCCAGTACCTCCGCTGTCCCAAAAATCCACGCCCGAGCGGCCCGAGCTCCTGTTGGTTCTTTCAAGCCAAAGCCTGGGATTCCGTAAAACTCATGTGGCTTTATCCGAAAATACCCCCAAAATCCCATGGTTCATCATCATATTTCCTATAATTGTCCTATTCAAATGGCAATTTGGGGATGGGTCAAAACCCTGGCACCTAGTGAACATCAAAATTGCTGGTAAATGAATGTTCATCCCCTAACAAATTGTATCTATAGTATAGGTATTGGTCCATAGCCATTTAGGGGTTTGGGTGGTTCCCAAATTTGGAGACCCCCTTCATCTCGCATGCGCACCGACCGGCGAAGTGGCGGCAGAACTGAGCTGTGACGGACCCTGCCAAAGGGCAACACGTAGTGGGGCGACACCCAGAGATGTTTGAGGTGGATGGGAATTTGCAGGAAACCTCCATATTTAAGGCTAGAAAACATGTTTTGCTGTAGATGTTCTCTTGATTATACATCAATCCATTGATTCAAGAAAATCATCGATTCTGGTATGGGGATTAGTCAGCCAGAACGGTCACCCAATGGGTATGGCTCAACATGATTTACCCCCATTTTGGGATGTATAAACTGTATTACTTTATATAAACAATTACCATTTTTGTGGGTTCTTTGGTGACCCACCTTTGGAGCAATACCAATTTCTTGCAAATGCTGTAGTAGTGATTTACCATCGCCGATTGGTGACATCATCTTTTGCAGCAAACTCCATCTGAAAGAAAATAACTGGAGGATTTATTGAATCTCCATTCGAGTCTCAAAAAATTTGAACCGAAAAGAGAAAACCAAGAAAACACATTGATTTCACCCGGCAATACCCATGTGGGTGCAACACTATGCTGGCGCACCTTTCGGAGCTTCTCGGGCTGCACGTTTTGTTTGCAGTCCAAGTCGTAGGTGCCGTTGCTGTTGCGCTTCAGGACCTCCGGCCAGCGCGAAGCGAACGAGCAGGGCATTGGAGATCACCCAAAATTTTTGGACAGCAGCGTTTTGGAACCACCACAAATAGGTATTATATATATATATATGATAATAGAATGTAATATAATATGATATGATACAATATAATATTACATAATATGATATAATATTATTATATAATATATTATAAAATACTGGAATGTAATATCGTGTAATATGATATAGTAAGATATATATAATAAGATATGATATAATATGATATCGTATAATACACTATATAATGAAATATAACATAATTTAATATGATATAATATGATATAATATGATATACGTATGTTCATATGATAGAATAGAATATGATAAAATATGAAACAAAATAATATGATATAATATGATAAAATGTAATATAATATGATGATAAAATATAAAACACATAAAATTATAATATATATATATATACCCGAGGGGCTAGGATTTCTCCGCTGGGGTGGGGTGAGGTGGGCCAGGAGCGTTCAAGTACATTTGCGTAGATGTGTGATGCTACGCTGTGGTACGTTCACTGGCACGTAGGCATACATATGATGCTACGCTGAGGATGTGCTACGTCACGCATGGGGTTGGGGTGCGTTTGGGGTGGGGTGGGGCAGTAATGTTCAAGTACATTTCCGTAGATGTGTGATGCTACGCTGTGGTACGTTCACTGGCACGTAGGCATACACATGATGCTACGCTGAGGATGTGCTACGTCACGCATGGGGTTGGGGTGGGTTTGGGGTGGGGTTGGGGTGGGGTGGGGCAGTAACGTTCAAGTACATTTCCGTAGATGTGTGATGCTACGCTGTGGTACGTTCACTGGCACGTAGGCAGACATATGATGCTACGCTGAGGATTTGCTACGTCACGCATGGGGTTGGGGTGGGTTTGGGGTGGGGTTGGGGTGGGGTGGGGCAGTAACGTTCAAGTACATTTCCGTACATGTGTGATGCTACGCTGTGGTACGTTCACTTGCAGACAGAACATGATAACAAAGAAATGTAAGTAGAAGACACAAAAACTTCTGACTATCAAGATGGGGCTCGGTTCACAACCGCTACAAAATACTGCAAATACCAATACAAAAAGGCCCTCTCTCATTTTGACTGGCGTTTCCCAATGAATTTTGCACTGGTGTTTCATTTAAAAATGAATATGCTAAAACAAGAAACACAAAAACAAAACAAGGAAAATCAACAATTCAAGGATAGAGGAACCAATGAAAAGTACATTTTGTACTTCAACTTAAACGGACGAAAAAAAGATCGCGCGTCGAACATCAAGTTGGCAAGACAAATCACGATGCTCAAAAATGTGCAAATTACCACAGTGAAAACACGGTTTTTAACATTTCCAATGACCCACAAACATGACGTATCGGAGAACTTAGCGCCCCTAGCGTACATATATTGTATAACATATAATATATAATATGAATTATAATATATGTATGTATATACTATATGTTTACTATAACATATCATAAAATAATATACAATATAGATCGATATATTACATATGATTAAAATATATATAATATAATATAATATAATATAATATAATAGAATAGAATAGAATACAAAAATATAATATATTATAGTAAATAAAATATAATATAATAAAATATAACATAACATATTATAATATAATATAATATGTAATAAAATATATTAAATATAATATGTAATATATTATATTAAATATAATATGTAATATATTATATTAAATATAATATGTAATATATTATATTAAATATAATATACAAAAATATAT
>Ga0126342_10023654_pt1 | contig 10030 bp, 11 predicted proteins | sample Cyp1metagenome_FD_92528 | JGI IMG/M metagenome (GOLD analysis project Ga0126342, IMG submission 92528) | Coral microbial communities from Lord Howe Island, Old Settlement Bay, Australia - Cyphastrea 1 metagenome | ecosystem: Host-associated > Invertebrates > Cnidaria > Coral ... | reverse complement strand
CTTTTGGAAGTTGAGATGTCGAAAAAGTGCACGCCGTTGTGGCGCGAAGCACATTTCCAAGTCAAAATGTACAAAACACCTCAGCGTCGGAGCACTTTTGGAAGTTGCGATGTCGAAAAAGTGCACGCCGTTGTGGCGCGAAGCACATTTCGAAGTCAAAATGTACAAAACACACCGTGTACGGACCATTTTTGGAGGTTCAGATGTCGAAAAAGCGCACGCCGTTGGGGCGCGAAGCACATTTTGAAGTCGAAATGTTAAAAACACTGGGGTTCGGACCACTTTTGGAGGCTCAGATGTCGCTTCGCTTCGCTTCACTACACTACATTACACTACATTACAATACACTCCACTACACAACAGTACATTACACTACACTACACTCCACAACACTACAACTACAACTACACAACTACGCAACTACACTCCACTACACTACACCTACAACTACACAACTACACTCCACTACACTAAATTACACTGCACTACACTACATTACACTAAACTACACTCCACTACACTACATTACACTACGCTACACTACCTTCCACTACACTTCTCTACATTACATTACACTACACTACACTCCATTACACTACAACTACAACTACAACTACACAACTACACTCCACTACACTAAATTACACTACACTACAATACATTACACTACACTACACTCCACTACACTACACTACATTACACTACACTACACTACCTTCCACTACACTTCACTACATTACACTGCACTGCAGTCCACTACAACTACAACTACAACTACAACTACAACTACACAACTACACTCCACTACACTAAATTACACTACACTACATTACACTACACTACCTTCCACTACACTTCACTACATTACACTACGCTACACCCACTACAACTACAACTACAACTACACAACTACACTCCACTACACTCCACTACACTAAATTACACTACGCTACACTACATTACACTACACTACACTACATTACACTACATTACACTACACTACACTACATTCCACTACACTACACTACATTACACTACACTACACTGCATTCCACTACACTCCACTACACGACACTACATTACACTACACTACATTACACTGAATGACACTGCACCACAGATAGACAGGTAGACAGATAGACAGACAGACAGACAGACAGATAGATAGATAGATAGGTAATTAGATGGAAGAGAGAGAGAGAGAGAGAGAGAGATAGATGGATAGATAAATAGGTACATAGATAGATTGATAGATAGGTAGGTAGGTAGATAGTCAGAGAGAGAGAGAGAGAAAGAGAGGAGACCTCAAGCACCTTTTGGTCCATCAGTGGCTTCGCTCTGCCATCCCTGATTCACAACAACCAACCTCTCCTATAGGTTTCATATTTTTGAAACTTCCGCCACCGCCTTGTGCGGTACGACTGGTATTTACATGTATTTACTTTGTTTTTTTCCGCAGGACAGCTGAATCCGACAAAAGCAAACTGTCTGCAACAGAATTCTCTGAAGCAACTGAGATGTCGAATCACCAAACCTACATCTTGTGCATCAGGTGATGCATCAGCATGTGGGACTTTTGGTCTGCCATGTCTACCATAGAATGTGTACCGTAGAATGCGCATGAATCTGTCCAAAGCGTGAGACTCGCAGACGCTCAGCCCGAAACCGGCACTTCGCCGCTTCCCATTTTCCTGCGGCATCCTGCGACATCGTTCGCAGTGGTAGCAGACATAGCAGACAGCAGATAGCCATGGCCTATGCTGACGACCACAAGATCTCGGACCTCGTGGCAAAGATCCCACCAGGCTCTGACAGAATTCTCACATGGCCCAAGGGTCTAGAGATGTCTAGAGATGTCTAGAGATGTCTAGAGATGTCTAGAGATTTCTAGAGATGTCTAGAGATGTCTAGAGATGCCTAGAGATGTCTAGAGAGTCTAGAGATGTCTAGAGGTTTGACATGGTTTGAGAAGGTCTACTAGATGGTTAGCAGATATAGCAGGTACATGCAAGACCATACTCTTTCCGATCCTGCTTGTACTTGCTCATTTATCAAATTTATATTCATTTTCAGGCCAAGCTTCATCAAATTTAATCTCAGAGTTCTCAACCTGGCTCCAACTCCTGAGGCTGGTTCTCCTTCGAGTACTTCCCACCAAAGACCGCAGAGGGGGTGGAGAACTTGCGAAAGAGAATTGTCAAGATGAAGGCACATGGCACATCAATGAATTAAATGTATAATATTGATTAACATTGTATATAATGGTTCAGTTTTGTTCAAGTGTCTATAAAGTCGTATCGCAAGGGTTTGTGAAAGTAAACTTCTGTGTGCTTCTGTGGCCTGACAATGCCTGACACGCATTGCCCATGCATTGCCGATGCATGACGCTTTGTCACATTTGTCACACCTGGTCGGCATTTCTGTGACTTTGCAGCACTTGACGAACTTGACGAGGCCTTGGGGCCACTCTTCACAGACTTCACCTGGGGTGCGGGCGGCTCTACGTCGGAGCTCACCTTGAAACTCACCAGCGCGGCCAAGAACGAGCCACTCGGATCACTCCAGCATTCTGGGACTGTGGAGGTCTTTGCATGTCTTTGACTGGTGTAGTGACTGTGTTGTGAACGCTGCGAATAAGGATGTGGCAATTCCACATGAAACGAAGTGAAACAAACAGCTTTCTGTGGGGGCAGACTTTGAGAGAAAATGGAGGAAATGTGCTGATGGCAACGCCGAAGCTGAAAAATGTTATGCTCAATTCTGTCAATACAAAATAAACCCAAGAAGCCAAAGCAGACACTGTGCATTTTCGTTGTAGGTGACGGAAGATTGCATAAAGATATTGTATAAAGGGTGATAAAGGATGACAAAAGTTTGCGTTGCGCGTTGCATGGCTCATCATGGCTACATGTAAGGTTCGGATGCGTTGCCAACATGCATCTGACCTGCACGAACCAGAGCTCTGAGCAGCTCAACTGGAAGATCCGAGGTGGAAACGATGTCAACTTATGTCAAATTCACTGGAACTAATGTCATATGCAGGTGACAATTATATGACAACAATATGACAATCTACTGGGAAATCAGGACGTGAGAAGATTTGTATGTGCTTCCCAGACCCCTTAAGTCTACCCTCTTGATCCTCTTGCAACAGACATGTTGCTGTTTCGACAGGAAAAGTAGGTCCAGCTCTGAATCCAAAACGCCCAAGATGGCGCTGATGAACTTTGAGAAGACTTCTGGTCCTTTGTATAGCACGGATTAGTACAGTAGCCCAGACCTTTGCTTAAGATGCTTGAACAGATTTGAATAATTTTGGACAGGTTGCTCCCAGTCCTTTGTAGCTTTAAACAGTCCGTGTTCACTAAGGATGACAGAGAATGCTCTGAAGGACTGCAAACAGCACCTTGTCGGAGTTTACTGCATATTTTGAGATCAATTGACGAGATCAATTGGCAGACGTGACTTTGAGTGGCTTTGAGTTGTCACATTGTTCTAGGGGTCCCGTTGCTCATCCAGTTGTCCTTGTTTGAAGTCGGCCTCTTTCCTCAGCACCAATGCAGCACCGATGCAGCACTAGGCTTGGTGTGCGAAACATTGTGGCACTGCGTGGCGATCCTCCACGAGGCGGGGATCGCTACAAGGGAATTCAAGGGAATTCAAGGGATCAAGATTCTGGAGGATCAGGAAGAGATCAACCCATGTCAAGCGTTTGATGCTTTCTGACCGGTTCTGTGTAGAATACACCTTTGATTCTCATATCACACTCTGGCCCAGGGCAAGAGAAATGGACCGCCACGGAGGGCGGTTTCAGCAGTGCTTTAGATCTGGTCAAGCTTCTCAGCCAAGAAGATGGTGTTAGGTACCAGGCTTTAGAATAAATTGAGCTATGTATAATCTATGTATCAATATATTAATAATTTAATATACATAACATATGATTAAAAAGTCTTTGTTGCCAATCTTTTCTCAAATTGCACGTTACAAGTAAAAACCTCTTTGAAAGCCCAAGAATGCAGCCACTTAAGGTGTGGGATGAAGGACTCATATTTGATCGTTTTTGCGCATCAAGGACAGAGTCACTATGGAATTCGAACGTGTTCATGCTTTTGGAGGAAATGTCTCGAAGCTTGATCCAGTTTTTTCACTTTCGAGGTTCATCCGCAAGAACTTCGGTGACTACTTCTGCGTCTCTGTGGCGGGGTACCCTGAAGGCCCGAAATCAAGCACCCAAGGGCAAAAAAAGATTAGTCTTGGCAGTGATCAAAGATGAAGTTGAGCTCTAAGTTCAGAAAACGAAACAAAGCTGAGCCATCCTGGCTATTGATGTGCAATGTGTGGGACTCGTGCGCAGGACACCCTGACAACATCGAAGAGATCCCTGGTGGCATCGATAGCTTGACTGCCTCAGAGAAGCGTCGTGCCCGCGTGGCGCCCAACGCTGAGGGCAAGACCGTGGTCACAGCTTCTTGGCCAAAAGAGCCAAAAGAAACACAAGAAACACATAGAAAATCATAGAAACACATTCCGTTCTCTGACATTCACATCATTCACCTGCTTGACATGTTTGACCATTGTTTGACCTGTTTGACCTGGAGGACAGCTTGACAGTGACAAATTCAGGTTTGCCTTTCCATTGATGCCATTGATGCCATTCATCTCGAAAATTCAGACTCCATTTTGGGAGAATTCAGCAAACAGGGACCTGAGCAAGCTCCAATGCTCGTTCTTGGAACCAAACTTGTGTTTAGATTTCCTGGCCAAATACGGCTGTAAGCTAGACGTGATGAGTGAGGGTTAGGTAGGCAACCCTGGGAATTTTTGCATTTTCTGAAGCATCAAAGTGGGCGGACCCAACCCATTTGAACGGTGGGTCCCTTCAATGTCGTCGCACCAGGTTTGCCGAGATGCAAACTTCCACAAGGACCCAGCATTAGTTGATAGAATCTTGAGCTGTTCAATGAGTGAGTACTGGATTGTGGACATGTGTCGACGATGTCGACGCACCGCATCACCTGCACCGACTCAAAGCCTCCGTAGCAATTTTGGCTTAGGCCTTTGTTATCTTTGTTCCACTTCCCAAAGCTGTTGTAAGCTGCTATAAGCTGTGCGACTGCCGAGGGGATGATGAAAGTGTTTTGCCTGGCATGGGCTGTCTCTGTTTGCTTGGCAGATAACCATCTGCGCGGCGACAAGGCAGTGACCCCTGCGCCTGTGCAGCAACCAGCTGAGCCAGCTGCGCCGCGTGCTGAGGTGGGAACAGTGGCGAAAGAACCTGATGTGCCAACACGCAAGGAGAACAAGGAGGCAGCGCAGGTACCCCAGCCTGAGGTGGGAGAAGTGGCCGAAGAACCTGAAGTGGCCAAGGGCGCTGAGAACGAGGCACCTGAGCAGGCTGAGCAGGAAGCTGGTAAAGATGCTGCAGTTGCTAAAGAACCTGCCAAGCAAGACATTGTGAAACCGCAGGATTCATCTGCTGTCGGCGAGCCTGAGGCAGAACATCCCCTACACTATGATCCCTTGGAGGAAGAAGAAGAATTTGAATATGGGCCTGGGATTGATGAACAAGCCTATTGGGAAGACGTTGATGCCGCAATTGCTGCTTATGAGGAAGGCTTTGAGGGTGGCCCGGATGAGGTGGGTGTGGTTGTCCCAGAGGTTGACGCAGAGACCGCCCCAGCAGAGGCGCAGGCTGCAGCTGCCACAGTTGCCACGGCTGCCGCGGCTGCCACAGCCAGTGCAGCTAGAGTCCCGGCGCCCGCGTCGTTGATTCGCCGCTGGGGTGGGCGTCCTGGACGCTGGGGACGCCGACCTGGACGCTGGGGACGACCTGGACGTTGGGGACGACCAATCTACCGACCAAGGCCCTACTACCGACCAAGGCCCTACTACCGACCAAGGCCCTACTACGGCGGCTACTGCTTGAGGTGGGCCTACTACTACGGGGGTCGCTACTGCGCTTTGTGGCGCTAAGCGAAAGGCAAGGAAGGTGGATTTGAAGTTTTAACTGCTTCAAGCAACCAACAGAGTGTGCTTGCGCATGTATGACTTTATCTTGCAACTTTTGACCCATCAACTGGATGAGAATTGACAATCATTACAAATTCCCAGATGTTCGCGAGAGTGTAGCACAGATGACACCTTGCAGATGTCTGGGAATGCCTCCAGCTGCTTCGACCTGTACAGTGTAAAGGAAGACACACAAGAAAAACATATCCCAATCCAGTAATGCCTTCACTGATTCGCAGTTGTCCCACTAATTAAGTGGTCATGAGATTGGAAGAGTTTGTGATCGCTGAATATCGCTGACAGAATCTGACTGCATGATGCTTTAAATTTGCATGGCAACCGTCGCTATCGCTCGCAATCCGTGGCCATTGCCATCTGTCGCCCTGTGGCACCAGGAGATGGTCTACCTGAAGGAAAAGGTCGATGCTGGCGCTGCCTTCGTCATCACTCAGATGTTTCTCGACGCTCAGGTCTTCCTTGACTTTGTCCAGGAGTCCAAAGTTGCCTGAGGAAGAGTCCTCGAAGATCGCAGAAGTGCAAACAAATTCACGGTATTTCACGGTCATAAATTTCTATGTTTTGTTTTCATGTTCATGTCTATACTATACTTTAGTTTCTGGTTTGGTTTCTGTTCGCATCAAGAAATGTGGTCCGCTTAATGCGAGGCCTGTACCTCCATCAAAATTTATCAGAATTGAATCTCTCCCTTCTAGGAGTGCCGCAAGTATGAGATCCATGTGCCCATCGTGCCTGGAATCATGTGCTTGAATGGCCTAGGCATCGCAGTTGAAAGTTCCAAAGACAAGCTCTGCTCAACAAACCAACAAACAATTTGCTGAAGCTGTTGAGAACGTGAAACAGAACTCCTCCACAAGGCTCTCAATAAAACAGAAAAAAGTACCACATAATATAATATACAAACAATAAAAACATATAAAAACATCATTGCTTTTTTTCAAAGGGCTTGGAGTTTTGAGAAAGAATGCTTTGGTTCGGATTCCTCGAATCTGGAGGCGGTTTGAAGCGCATGACCGAGCTTTGCAAGACCAGATTGCCAGAGGGTTTGATGGAGCGCGCGGAGCAGGTGGGAAAATGAACATGAATTGAAGCGTTTGACGCGTGGTATTCTCATTCTGGTTTCTCTCCGCACAGCTTACATAATCTTGATTTATCTTGCATCTACATCCAACATCATCCAACCTCAACTAACATGCAGAATCAGGCCCAGGCGTTTGTTAAAAACATTGAGTTGTCCATTGGAGTTGACGACAAGGCCAATACCTCCGATGAGGCGTTCAAAGCCTTCGGCATCCAGGACGCCACAGGTTGAATCGTGTTGAACCCCCATGTTCCCCACACTGAACTGAAAACAGTTTTTTTTGTATTTCGTTACTTTCGTTGTTACGATTTTGCAGCGTGATGTGTTTTTTCAATGTGATTTCACTTGCAGGGTGAATCGCCCCAAATTAAATGTGTAGTTTCGACTTTTCATATGTGTGATTCGCCATTATCAACATTCCTGGAGGAAGGAGTCGACATGTGCAAAAAGCTTCTGGAGGGTGGCGCACCAGGCAGAGCTGAGCACAGCATTGGGACACAAAAGCTTACCCAAATTTTCCCACATGAATATACCAGACAAGAATATCTACGTACTATATATTAATATATATATACATATATATTCACAGATAACTCTACTCTCGTACTTCACGAGTTTCTGTGTGCAACGAAAAATATGAGGCACAAAGGTTACATCCTTTTTTGCTGTCCAGATACAGTCAGATCCCATGCGCCCGTGCCCCAACTTTCACCAGGCCTGCACTTTTACACCTTGAACTTGGAGAAGGCAACGCTGTGTGATGTTTAAAGTATGGCAGTCCATTGAACTACTTGGTATGAACAGTTCTGTCTCAGATCTGGATGGCTCGCAACAGGTTGTTGTCGGCATCCTCAAAGGTTTGGGCAAGATTTCTGCCGCTTGGCTCAAATATGGTTTTGAACTGCAGTTGTGCCCATGAATCTTGGATGTTCTGGTATATTATCATATATCTTTGTACTCAATGTTTTTTGGGAGTTGTAACATGTTGTAACATTTTGTAACATGTTGTAACGCCTTGAACCAACTGATCTAGCTTCAGCTTGTCTCCAGCTTGTCTCCAGGACAAGCAAGCAGCAGAGTTCCAGCAGTTGGAAGCAGATGCCAAGTTTATGGTCTCCGCTCAAGGCATCACCACGGGCACCAAGGCACACACCGTGATCGAAGATGTCACGATCAAAAGCATTCAAAAGCACCAAACTGTTTGTTTCATAGATTCGATTCATAGATGAATTAGATGATAACAGATGTATGATAGTATTTTATATTGATGTACATTGCATCATGATATGTATATATACACATAACACATCTGTAAATATATAATAATATAACAATATACATACACGCTCTTTGGCCGCTCCTTTGTTTCATGTTTTTTCCATCACACTCTGAAGGGTTGAAGCTGGAGACTATCAGTGTCGATCGCCCCTGGAGGTGGTGAATCGCCCAGCATTGCCTGGCAACCGCCCATTGTTGGAAGTGGATCCTACTATGCACGACTTGGTGCAGCAGGAAAGTTGGTGTCACGCAAAGATGCTGAGTGTGCCGAACCCTAATGTTTCTTATTAAACGGCTACATTATGTTACATGATGTTACATGTCGTTGGTGGGTTTCTTTGGACTTCGAGATTTTGGCCCAACCTAAATCATCCCAAACTTGGTGCAGCAATCAGTGAACTCTAAGTTGCCAATGCTGGGCTAGGAGAAGAACCGCCAGATGCGATGCATCGAGCTCATTGTATCAGAGAATTTCACCAGCCGCGGTGTCATGGAAACTTGGAAGACCGATGAAAAGACCGGTGAAAAGACAGATGAAAAGATGGCAGAGCATGGTAGAGCGATCTGTAAAGATCTGTGAAGATTTGTGATGCAAGGCAAGGGCAAGGTGGAATGACGGACGTATGACCTGCCGCGTTAAAAGCGCCTTTGTCACCCTTTGTCCTTGTGCATCTTAAACAGTCTGAGTGACGTAAGCATTCATCTCTGTATGAGGAGTGCTTGGGCTCTGCATTGACCAACAAGTGCCTCAGTTGTGACAAAGCCTTACATTTGAAGAGTTGAGAAGCAGGAAATAGCAGGAATATCATAAACGGAAACACTTCAGGCCTTGCTGGGAATGTTTGGCAGAATTGCCTTTTTGTCTGGAGCGACCCTTCAAGCATTGCTTTCCAGATCTTTCTGCTCACTTTTTTGTCTTAGCGGGACCGTCTTTGTCGGTCTTTGTTCCCTTAGGTATTCCGAGGGCCAGCCAGGAAATCGCTACTACGGTGGCAATGAGGTTATCGACAAGGCACAGCGCGGAGCTGCTGAGCTGTGACTCAGATTTTGATTCCGGTTGTGGCGCGCTGTGACCAACGGAGAAGGTCTGGCAATCACAGGGCAGCATGCAGGGCAGCATGGTACCTTCTTATTTCCTTTGTGAGAACATTTTCTGCTTTCACAGGTGGAGAATCTGTGCAAGTCTCGTGCGTTGAAAGCCTTCAATCTGGATGAGAAGGCTATGCTGCATGGATCGCAAATGATCGCAGTTTCGGCTACTAGATGAGAGTTCCTTTTAGATCATGCCTTGAAATCAACGGTGCAGAGAGATCTAGAGAGATCTGGCCTCCAAATATTATCACGGCTTCAGCTTCATGGTTTCGGCAGATTTGCACAGCTAATGTTGTTGTGTGGCATCCAGCTTGTCAGGTTTATAAAATGGTCAGGGATGAACCTCAACAGCCGCTACAAGAGCATATAAAGATATAATATAAAGATATTATATATATGTGATTATAATATATATATATATACTTGTATATTACGAAAGCCAGCTAGCTGGATCGTTGCTGTCTGCGAACGAAGTGAGTATAAGGGGGTCTGGGGGGAGGGCTTGCCCAAGTGAGCCAAAATCTCGCTATTACTTGGGGGGAAGGGTGTGTT
>Ga0126342_10023653_pt1 | contig 10031 bp, 10 predicted proteins | sample Cyp1metagenome_FD_92528 | JGI IMG/M metagenome (GOLD analysis project Ga0126342, IMG submission 92528) | Coral microbial communities from Lord Howe Island, Old Settlement Bay, Australia - Cyphastrea 1 metagenome | ecosystem: Host-associated > Invertebrates > Cnidaria > Coral ... | reverse complement strand
CTGCATCTTCTTTCTTCTGACTCTTTCTCTTCTCTGATCTTCTCTCTTCTACTCTTCTCTTCTCTCTGACTCTTCCCATCTCTGATTTTCATCTGTCCATATTGTCGGAAGTTTGACTTCTAAACTTCCTTCGGTTATTACTATAATAATAATAGTAGTATTATTATTAAACCATCTATTTTTTCCTTTGATGAATTCTCGCAGCTCGCGAGCAATCGTAACATGGATTCCGAAGATCTTAGGTGTGAACCTATAGGATGAGCTCAATAGATCCAGTGAACCATGGTTTTCAAAGGGAACATTCAACCATCAAGTAGGGATGGTAAAATCTTTATGATTTACGAAGAATCATGGTAAGAATGCGGGAATGGGATGGAATGATGGTTTCATCATCAAACAAATTGGATGGTTAAATGATCCGAAGTATCACAGAATTTGGATGGTTTCATGACCCTTTTTCCTTGTCGATAACTTTCCGCCCCGTGCAGGGCCCGGAGCGTGCAGAGCTCCGACATCGATTTTTTGAGGCCTGACACCACCATGGGCTGATGGGCTGTGCTGTCCAAGCAGCATGAGGCTCGAATGGTTTAACCAGCACTAAAGCTATGTCTGAGCAGTGAAACCAAGGGTACGGTTTGTGTATCTATTTGGAGGTTTTGGAAGAGCACTTGCTCTTGGGCTTGGTGTTTGGTGTTTCAGGTCTCCCGCTTTCGGACATAGGCAGCAGATGCAATAAGAGCAACGAAACCACTCAACAAATATGTGGGCGTTCCTCCCCCTTCTCAGGCAAGCTTCAAAAAGAGGGTGTTTTCTGAGGGCAGCCAATTCTTAGGAACCGACAAGATTGCTTATTATGATCGTTCAAATGAAATCCACATATATGTTGGCTAAATTCACGTTTGTGTTGATTACATTGATTACATTCATTTTTTTGGTATCAAACTCTTTGTGCATTTGCCCCTCTCGTGATTTCACCCTCATATCCCTGGCACAAAACGACAAGGCTGTTCCCAGCGATGAGGATGGACAATTGAAACCGGAAACCAGTAGATTTTCCCAATAGGATCAACCCAATGGTTGATTCATGTCGATTATATTGCTGATCATAGAATATTTGGGATTTTCCCAAAGCAAGTGGGGATCACAAAAAAAAACATATATATCAGCTATATGGGGATGGGCCAAAAACTATTATTTACCATATGACTGGGGGTATCCCCATGGGCTTCCCCAGGGGTTTCCCGAGCCACCAGACCTTGGAACTGGAGCTGCCAGCGATGTTTCGCACTGCGCTGCGCATCTTCGCTATGGATGGCTTGGCCTCGGGCCACGGTGCGGCCAGAGATGGTGGAAATGCTGGAAATCACCTAGAAATGGTAGAAAGCCCCTAGAATTTATAGGGAAATGGTGGAGTCCCTTAACAATAACAATCCCTATCAATTCCGGGATTTGTTTGATTTACTGGCGAGAAAGATGGAATTCATCCAAAGGATCGGGAGTTGAAGTGGCCAAAACGGTGCGCAGTGATTGAAACAACAAGACACGGAGGTTTTTATTAACGAATATGGAGGAAAGTATGAATGTCGGTATATCCAAAGTTGGAGAACTGGACAACCCCACAGGAAAAAATCCCCACAGTTTGGAATTGTAAACATCTCCTTCTGGTGGTTGTTCCAGCAAGATACCTCTAACTATATTAGACCTTCAACTTCTTGGGTATTGAATGATGAATTACCCCACTACATCACATTATATCCCTACATATCCCTTATATCTCAATAGATTCCCATGATGTTTGTATATATATTCCAAGTCAGAAACTATCGAGTCGAATCAGCGTCACGGGGCTGCGTCTGGAATCAGCATCCAAACGTTCCAATCAGCGTCACAGAATCAGCGTCAAAGACGATCCTGAATGGTCGGGATGGCCGGGATGAGAGTTTCTTTAGGGTTTCTTCAGTTTTTTTTCAATGGTTTCTTTAGGGTTTCTTTAGTTTTTTTTTAAAAAATTAGGGTTTCTTTAGGGTCTCTTTAGGGTATTCTTGAAGGTTTCTTTCGGGTTTGTTTGGGTTTAGGGTTTCTCTAGGGTTTCTTAAGTTCCCCAAACAGTGTGTCCACACTGAGGGGCTCTTACGGCAGGTGTTAAGGCCCGGTGTTCAATCGAGGTGGTATCGGAAGCGTCCGGCATTTTCCCTGTAAATTTCCGCACAAAATGCCTGTTGTGACATGTCCATGTGCATTTCGACTGCGCAGGCTCGCACAAAACGGGTGTCGCGGGATACGGGTCCGGCATTTTCCCTTTCCCCGGAGGTGTCCCCGGTCGTTTTTCCTGTAGAATTCCATACAAAGTGGCTGTTGTACTTTGTCCATGTGCACTTCGACTACGCAGGCTCGCACAAAACGATGTCCCTGGAGGTGTCCACGGCCATTTTTACTTTAAAATTCCATACAAAATGGCTCTTGTGCAATGTCCGTCTGCATTTCGACTGCACGGGCTCGCACAAAGTGTGCTTCCCGGTCTTGGGATCGGTCTTCCTCCTCAACATCCTCCTCCTCCTCAACATCATCATCTTCCTCCTCCTCAACATCAACATCAACATCAACATCATCATCTTCCTCTCATGGTCATCATGATCATCATGATCATCATGATCATGATCATGATCATGATCATCATCATCATCATCATCATCATCATCATCACCATCCTCACCATCATCATCATCATCATCATCATCATCATTATCATCATCATCATCATCGTCATCGTCATCCTCATCCTCATCCTCATCACCATCATCCTCATCATCACCATCATCCTCATCACCTCCATCATCATCATCACCACCACCATCATCATCATCATGGTCATAATCAACATCACCATCATCATCAACATTAATTACCGTCATCACCCACATTAAATAACATCATCGTCAACATTACAATACATTGTCCTCTTACTCCCCCCACACTGTGTGGGGTCTCTTGCCGGGATATTTTTTTTCAAGGGTTTCTTTGGGTTTGTTTTCTAGTTTTTTTTTTTTTTTTTAACAGGGTTTCTTTAAGTTTTTTAAAGGGTTTCTGGAAGGTTTCTTTAGTTTTTTTTGGGTTTCTTTAGGTTTTTCATTATGGTTTCTTGGGGTATTCTTGAGGGTTTTTTTTCGGGTTTGTTCAGGGGTTGTTTAGGTTTTCTCTAGGGTTTCTTTAGTTCTTTTTGTTTTTTTTTCAGGGTTTCTTTGGGGGTTCTTTAGGTTTTATTAGGGTTTCTTTCGTTTTTTTGGGGTTTTATTAGGGCCGGTCCGGATGGTCGGGATGGTCGGGATGGTACAGACCGTCCCAATTTAGACTTCGATCCAACGACTTCGATCCAACGACCCCGTCCCAATTTAGACATCGTGGTTAAAAGATCATGGAATAATTACGTGGCTAAGAAAGCCTGCCAACATACACCAACACAAAGATTCTGATCCAACCAACGCCCCCCAATGTAGATATTCTCCATAATATATTCCTCATAATTCATAATATATAGCTCCATTTCTGGCTTGGCGATGCCCCATTTACCAATCCCGCCAATCCCCATCAACCAACCTTTCCATGCCAGGGATGCATCGCCACAAAGAAGCATTCCTGGCCTCGCTGGCAGGGCGCAAGGCCGAACGTGTGAACGCGGCTACGTTATATAAATATATTTATATGCTGTGACTAATGATCTAATGATATTTTATAGTACACATATATAAAGATGTACCATGGATCACATATGTATATATACATACACATTTGTAATATCATATCTAGTATGTAAATATTATATGGATATGCATCTACCCCCGCAATTGCATGGTTTTGAAGATTCAAAGCAACACTTGATGAAAACCTGTGGTTTGGGTATACTCTGTTATTAATGTGCTCATATTTGTGCTGTATGCCTCGGGACAGTCCCTTCAGCTGGAGAAGGTGTCCGGAAAGTGAAAATTGGTGCTGTCTGACATGCAGAAATTCGGAATCTCCTATCCAAAGATCTGAAGTTTTCACATCTTTGTACTGATTTCTCAAGGTTAGGGACACTGCACCACCCTCGCCAGCTCTGGTGGGTGGCGCCTCCCCATGAATCCGGCATGGCTGGGGGACGCCCCAGCTTTCCCTACAAGGACAGTCGAGAGGTCTGTGCTTCAGATCGAGAAAATCCAGGTTATGGATGGTTATGGTATCATCTTTTGGCGATAGGGGTTGATGTTGATGGCCATTCTTGGGATGATGATGTTTTGGCGCTTAAAATTTGACTTGGCTTGATGGTTGGTTTGAGTGACATGCTGATGCATTGGAGGAGCTGACACCTGAAGAGGGCGGTTGGCCCTGCTCTTGGCTTCTACAGGAGGAACTCACAGTTGTGTGTAACAAAGAGTGTCAGGACAACCACAAGAAATGGAAAAAAAACATGAGCAACTCGTAGGGATCGACTTGATGTGCACTTGAAAAACCAGTACAAAGACATGCGCTTAAATTTGAACGCAATCAACACATTTTGCGAATGATTTAGGCCGTTTGAAGGAAGCAAGAAGGCAGCAACCACAAGAAACATCATGGTTTTCACTACTCATTGGCCTAGCCTTTCTCACTGGCTCTATGAGTGTCGTTCTTCATGAACTCGTACTGATCCGGAAATTGCAAAAAATGGTTCGTCATTTCTTGGATCTCAAAACAAAAAAACGTGTGAGACGCCAATTGGGTCGCATTCAAATGAGTTTAACAGTATGGTGGTGACTTGGCATCAACAGTCTGGTGTGTTTCAACCATTCTGATGTCACCACATTTTCGAACACACACTCTAATTGCGGTACTGTTGAAAGCACATTCATAAACACATATTAACATATCCAAGAAGTGACATTTGATATGAACATATCCACATGTTAACGCATCCAGTTGTTATGTCATTTGGTGTTGGTTTCAAAACCAACATTTTCGTTGGATCTTTTGTCATATTCAATCATTTAATAGAATTCTTGCAGCATTCTGGTTTCAAATCAGCCAAGCCCTCCAGGACTTGGTGCCTCCAGGGGTCCTTCGCTGCGTGCAAGTGCCTGGTGAGGCAGTGGGTTGCGGCGGGACCGCGACTGCAAAAGTGGGTGAAATGAAAGGTGAAACCATGGGAATTGTTGAAAGAAACGGGGGATGGCCGCCAGGTTATGGCCATTTTTGGTATATTTTTGGTATAATGTGGTTAAAACAATGTCATAAACCATCCATGACTGGGAATGGTAAACATACCACCTATAAAAATGGTGATGACTGGGGGATGGTGCAGATGGCATTGTTGAATCCCCACATCTTCGCAGGTGATGCTGCTTCCAGCTGATTGGTGGCACATGACATGCTCGTGTCGTGGTGTCATTGGGGGTGGAAAGGGACTAGCATGGACTGGGGAGTTGAGCATCTGATGGGCATTTCACCAAGTACATGTAGAGAACAAACATCGGGATGAAACCAACACACGTGAGAATTTCAGCAACATGTGGATTTCATGAGCAGAAACTAAGGTTTTAGGATGAGGATTTAAACATCAAAAAGGGGAATCCATGGCAAACATCAACCCACTTGAGGGGTTCACAGGTTGAACGTCGGGGTTTCACCATGGCAACTTAACGCAGCTGAGTCGTTGCGCCGCATCTGAGGCTGGACGAGTTCAACATTGCGGTGGGTGGGCAAGAGGCAGGAGTTTGCTGATGTCCAAGGGGTGGAGTATGGTATAGCCTTTTTCTTGCTCAAAAATGATCAACCCCAACATGGATGGTTGAGTAAAAATGATGTATTTGTAAGTCCGTTGCTACCCCATTTTGAAGGCCACAAGCAACTGGTGTGGTGGCTCAAAGAAAGAGTACTAATATGTACCAATGGTTGGTCATTTGAGTCTCAACCCATCAAATTTTCTTGGAGGTAAGCCGGTTTTTAGCGTCATAAAATGACTCTAAAATCTTCGTTCACATCGTTTTCTGACGGATGATTTTGATATCTTTGGGGAATTCTATCGAAGTTTCGGCCGCCCCAGTCTTCCCATGGCAGGCTTGATGGGAATCAGCACCGGTGAGGTCCGCTGGGACGAGCTTCAAATATAGATCATCTGATGATCATCTTATATAAATTTATATAAACATATTGAAATACACAAGAAACCCTGGTTTAGCGATGTGATTGGATGTGTACATTTTTGATGCTCACATGGGGGTAGTATTGGGGAAACTAGTTTTTAGGTGTAGCCATGTGTAGCCTGAGACATATCTGATGCGTCACTCAAGGCCCTTCATGACAAATGTCAGATCTGCGGGGCAAACTGCTGGTGATTGTTTTTTTTTTTAAATGATGTCCGTTCTATTTTTGAATGGTACCCCCAGTTATATATATATATATATATATCTGTATGATTATATATATATACATATACATATATACATATATACATATATACATATATACATATATACATATATACATATATACATATATACATATATTATTATTATTATTATAATATATATATATATATGTACATATAATAATTTTAACAATAATAATGCCATGGGCAAGCATTGCAGGACTTTCCCTGACATTTTGAGCAAGGAAAAAACAATAAACATGAATCAACTCCATAGTTTCCCCCAGATTTTCCGACCAACTCCAGGCTCTGTGAGCCATGTCCTCTCGATGAATGAAGCGGTTGCCAGCTGGAGGTGGCCCATGCGGATTTCGTGGTGATATGAACTAGGAAAGATCGGCAAATCAGGCTGAAATGATGGCTTGATATTTTTTGGTTCCAGATTTCTCCAGGATCATTGTATCGATCATTGTATCCGATGAGAATTCCTACCCAAGAAGTAGAATCCACTGGTTCCGGAATCAAATTGGATGGGAAAATCAGCCAATTCCATTAAGAACTGGGTAGTACCTAGCTCTATTCATGCAGAGGACCATGTCACCTAGTAAATGGTGCAGGTATACAACCATGCTGAGGGTTCAGCAGCTTTTCATTTGATATGCGCATCGCCCGGGTTAAATCAAATTGGCGCACGGTCATCCCAATGTGGTTTGAATCTGAATGGCAGGCTTGTCTCTCAGATTTTTCCCCAACAGCGTAAGCTAATGGGGTCTTCAGCCCAGAATAGTTCCGGTGTGCACTGGTGCAGGCGCCGGGTCAGGTTCAACGAGGTTCCGGAGAAGGTTCGGAAGGTTCCGGAAAAGGTCTGGGAGGCTTCGGTGCAGAGCCAGGTCAGGTTCAACGAGGTTCCGGAGAAGGTGCCGGTCAAGGTCTAGGAGGCTTCGGTGCAGAGCCAGGTCAGGTTCAACAGGGTTCCGGAGAAGGTTCCGGAGAAGGTTCCGGAGAAGGTTCCAGAGAAGGTCTGGGAGGCTTTGGTGCAGAGCCAGGTCAAGTTCAACAGGGTTCCGGAGAAGGTTCCGGAGAAGGTACCAGGAGGCTTTGGTGCAGAGCCAGGTCAGGTTCAACAGGGTTCCAGAGAAGGTCCGGAGAAAAGTTCCGGAGAAGGTGTGGGAGGCTTTGGTGCAGAGCCAGGTCAGGTTCAACAGGGTTCCGGAGAAGGTCTGGGAGGCTTTGGTGCAGAGCCAGGTCAGGTTCAACAGGATTTGCGGCCATCTAACTCACGGAAACTTAGCTGAGGTGTTTCCAGCGCTTGGCTTCGCAGCACGCTTCAGAAAGATTTGTAAGAATAAAACGTTGCGGCTGTTGGGGATACCACCGAAGCTTATTTAAAACCGGAAGAGATGAAAGGAATCTCTATGAATCTCTCGTACTTGCTGATAAAATCAGAGCTTCCTGTCGAGTTTTCCCCTAAATCCTTCAAACAAAAATCATCAAATCATCCCTGTGATGTTCGTAAATCATGTGGACGGCTTTTCCCAACGCCCAGCTCATGGGCAGCTCCTTTTTGCGTCGTAGGCGTGTTTTGCGCTCGGAGCCGGCTGACGGGATGAGTCGAGAGGAGTGCACTTCCGGTGAAAAACTGCGAAGTGCCAGAATTGCGTTCGTCAATCACTTTTTGACACGCTGAATGACTTTTAAGTGGATTTGGTGCACCATTTCGTGTTACGCATGAAGTGCTGCTTTGTTTGTGTTTTTTCTGATTCTGGCTCGAGTGGGTGGACGGCGCACATGGAAACATGTGCGTTTGATCCGAACCACATCTGAAGTATTTCCGGTCTGCGCCTTGGTCCGAGCTGCTCCAAATGTGGGGCTTGCGAATTATTGGGATCAAAATTGGGGTACCATTTTTTTCCCACAAAATTGGTGAATTGTTGAATTCAACAGTCCACTTTGTGGGGTACTTGCAACCCACCAACTTCACGAAGTGGTCCGCAAAGGAAACCATCTCAAAGTTGCCTTAGAGGCAAATCACGCGAACTTCCATGAATTGTCCGTTGCAAAAAACCTAGTTTACCATGCCGCGGCCACATGACGTGGGCGGGCCGCTGTCTGCGAACGAACCCAGGTTGCTACACAGCTCTCGTGTGGCGACACTGTCACGAAATTCGTGGCCAATAATGTGGGGCCGACGTGTATATTTGTTCTCCCGCATCGAAGGGCACGGTTGTTATGGTTGAGGCGGCTGTCCTTTTCAGTCCTATTAGGGAGACCAACCCGTAGAAGTATCATATTCCAATTTTTGGACAGACGTACGTATATGTATCAGACTGATATACAATGATACAATGATTGATGTAGACATTGACATATACATATTTATCTGTACACAATGAATACACATGAATATGAAGACCCACGCAGTGAGTTGTTGGTTATCTACCCATTGTTGATGGTTTGAAAGTTTCAAGTGTAGTAACTTCACTCTTAATTAATCAGGAATGCATCAAGAATTCTTCTATCAACCCTTTCTCTCATCAACCCGTTGAGTTTTGGTGCGGCTCGGCTTGGTGATTCCATGGCAAGTCCCGAAACTGAAAGACAGCCACAAACTATGACCACTCAAAAAGCAAAATAGATGGCTGGGATTCAAAGGATGCCAAACAATTTTTCTGTAGTTTGTGTGTTTTGTAAAACATGTCATTGGATTTACCACAGAAAACCCATTATCTGATCCACACAGCTGGTAGTCAAACTGGACAAGTCACCAATTTTGTCAATTTCCTTCAGACTTCGATAATTTTCCAGCAAACTAAAGTACTATAAAGTACTAAAGCTCCGTTAATGTCAATGAAATCATGAAGTTTGCTGATCTTCCCATCATCTTCCCCTAGATTTTTTTCCCAACGAAACCCAATGAGCCAGGAAGCTTCACGTCCTCCTCCTGGTGCCGATCCTGGCCTTTAAAGGTGCCCGATGGGACAAATGATGGGGAAATTGGGGCAAAGCCTCGTTGAATATGGCATTTTTATACATTTTTCATATATGTTCACAGGGAAAATCTGATGGCAACTTGATAAAATGGAGTGGATTAGACTCTGAGCCTTGAAATGGATTAGTTGTATGTATGTATGTAATGTAATGTAATGTATTGTAATGTAATGTAATGTAATGTATTGTAATGTAATGCAATGTAATGTAATGTAATGTAATGTATTGTAATGTAATGTAATGTAATGTATTGTAATGCAATGTAATGTAATGTATTGTAATGTAATGTAATGTAATGTAATGTATTGTAATGTAATGTAATGTAATGTAATGTATGTATGTATGTATGTACATATATATATATGGTTCCGTGTCCCGTGTTCCCACCCCCCTCCCATGGGATGGGGGGGGGTATGATACCCCCTGTGGATGTATGATGATGTAGGTATGTATGTATGTATGTATGTATGTATGTATGTATGCATACTGTAGATACCCATCTGTACATGCTGCATTCAAATCATCATACTCGCTTTGATGATATCATGTCTGCAATGACACGGACATCTACGGTCAAACTGCTTTTTTTTCATCCTTGCTTCGAGTGGATGCGCCTTGGCACCAACAAGTCATAGTGACAACCAGTGCGTAGCACGTGGCACTG
>Ga0126342_10023652_pt1 | contig 10031 bp, 9 predicted proteins | sample Cyp1metagenome_FD_92528 | JGI IMG/M metagenome (GOLD analysis project Ga0126342, IMG submission 92528) | Coral microbial communities from Lord Howe Island, Old Settlement Bay, Australia - Cyphastrea 1 metagenome | ecosystem: Host-associated > Invertebrates > Cnidaria > Coral ... | reverse complement strand
TGGGGGTAGAAGGTGGGGGTAGACTGGGTTTTTTCATGGGTCTAATCGTGGACCCCTTCTGGAACTTTCTGTTTGACAGAAAAGGGGGGATTGATCTCCAGAAATCCCCCAGAAATCCCCCAAAGTCATCCAAGGAATGAGTGAAAAAAACGTCCTTGACTTCAGGTGATACAACCCATATAACCAATTTTCAATCCATGGATTCAATGTGTTATATTGTATTATATATATAATCATATATTTATATAATTATATATATAGATAGTCATATATATATATATATATATGTATATAGTCATATATATATAATCATATATATATATATATGGTGTATATATATATATGAATAATTAACCCGATCCCATTGAAATCCCATTAAAAAACAACTAAAAAAGACATATTAAAACCCATTAAACAACTATTCAACCCTACAAAAACAACAATAAGAAACATTAAAGTGCATTAAAATCCCATTAAAACTCATTAAAATCCCATTAAAACTCATTAAAATCCCATTAAAACTCATCAAAATCCAATTAAAACTCATTAAAATCCAATTAAAACTCATTAAAATCCAATTAAAACTCATTAAAATCCAATTAAAACTCATTAAAATCCCATCAACACCCGGCTGACTCGGCTGCAGGACCGGTCGCTTCCCCTCCCCTTCCGCCTCCGCGTGGCCGCGCGCCTCGGCCTGGACTCGCTGGCGCCGGAGGCGGAGGCGGCGCTGCTGCAGGGCCACAGCGTGCCGCTGGAGGCCATGCGGTGGATGGATGCGACGAAACTCAACAGTTATGGCCCGGAATACCAGTTGCTGGTGATTAATAGTGGTTAATAGTGGTTAATAATGATAAATAATGGTGATTAAGAATGGTTACCATCTGGTTATGACTAACATAGCCATGGTATAGATGGCCCATAGAAATAGATGATTTTCCCAGCGAACGAAACCTCCATTTATAAGGGATTTTCCATGGCTATGTTAAGTAACCAGATGGTATTAAACATACCAGTTTTATAGAAACCCCATACTACCCAGTTTTATAAATTAAAAACCAGTTCTATACCAGTTATAAGTTATAAGTACTAACAAAACACCATAGAATGTACAATCCCACAGAAATAAGCAGTTATATATAACTAATCAATGGCCATAACTGTAGAATGGAGGTATCACGTGGTTTTCACGCGCTGCCACAAACCTAGGGATGGTTTACTATTGAGCTTATGATGGGATATAATGGATGTAGGATATAACCATGGAACATGCATATAGTGGTGTTACAATGGGGATATAATGGACATATCATGGATTCTTCATGAACATATGACCAAAAACAAATTGGTAATGAACTGGTGGTGGTCTTAGATGATTTATGTACATATGTTATATTCGGTCCCATCCTATTTGGGGCAAAGATCGGATACAGTAATATTGACGGGGCACCATAAAACACAAACCAAAAACGGTTGAACTGAAACCATATACAGAGGTTGGTCAAAACTATCAACCCTCCACAAATTGGTTACTGGAAAAACATAGAAAATTAGAAAATCACTTTTTTGGAAACAACGGATGAATAGTGTTTAAGAAAAAAACTGAACAAACTTGAAATGCATAGGGCAAACAAAGACACACAATTCGATTCATCAGGCAACATATTCTGAACACATTTTGTTTTTGATATAGATCTTGTTTGACCAGAAAAAAATGATCCAACATGTGGATTGAAACTGAACCATCCCCTGAAGTCTAAGGAAGCTTTGGCCACAGCTGGTGTCGCAGCGCTTGGTTGTGCCTGCTGCTGCCTTACTGGATGCCCACCCCAACTGCGAAGATTCCGAGGAAGATGCTTGGCGTGACAGTCCTTCGTTGGGGACCATCCTGGGGTTGAACTTTGGAGTTGGAAGAAGATCAAAGATGATGTCAGATGTTTTGTTGAATTTTGGTTTCACCATTTGTTACATCTCCACATTAAAATTCAGGACAGGTCCTTAGTTCCACACATCGCTCAGTCATTCACCTAGGTAAGAAATGCAGGCGTTGATAATATATTGCATGTCTTCCCCATGTTGAGATATATTTTAATTATATCATTGTTTGGATACTCAAAATTACGGTGTCCATGTGAAGGGTTTGCCATGTTTTGTCTTTTTGTTTTTCAATTTATTTGATAAGATGTTGGTATCCACAATCTTGTTGGATGGGGTCTGCATTCCTGTAGTATATATTACAATAATATGATATAATATTATATATTTGCATATATTTGCCTGAACTGTGCTGCAGCGTGACCCACCCAATGATAAGACTTTTTTGCAATGCCATACCGTTAATGATAATTGTCTTTGACGGGGGAGCGGTCAACCAATTACTTGCACGCAGGCTATTTGAGCATAGATTGAAGAACAGAAATTGGGTCTCAACATTCCTGGATTTAAGGAGTTGCTTTAGTTACAGTATGTTACAGTTATATTATAGCTCCATGAAATGCTTCTGGTTTCTGACAAATATATATATATATATAACAAAAGCCAGCGATATTAGACCAGAAATTTCGGCACCAAATTTATGTAAATCCTAAAGTTTAGATTCAGATCGGAGATAGATTTGATATAGTGGATAGAATTTGGCATTACACTGGGAATTGGAAAAATACAACCAGATATTTCATAACGCAAACATTGTTTTTAGGGTTTACAAGTGGTTTAGTGCACGCATGTTTTTTTAGTATGTTCATTTTCTATTTTGCAAATGTCCCCATATCGTTACTGATGTGTCCTGGATTTGGAGATGGATTCTTGATCTCCTTTCCGAAAGGCTTTCTGGAGGTTGGCTGGTTCCGAAACTGTTTGGTGGCCAAACGTTTTCCAAACCGGACCAGCGGACCCAAACATGTTCGCCACTTTTAGCTGCTTTGACCGCTCGGATCCGCTCGGTGCAGGATAGATGCAAGGATTTGCACCAAAAAAATGGATAATTTGAGAGGGTTTCCAAGAAACTCTCCAACACTTCATGCATTCTGCTGGCGGATCTTCCACACATTTGCACATTCCAACGGTGATTCCTCTCAGGTGACGTCTTTCATCGCAGATTCTCTCCAACGGTCCAGTGCCGAAGCGAAGCTGGTTGCTGGTTTCAGATACGTTCTCAGTTATATATTATATGATGAATGGATAGTTCATCATGATATCAATGGAGGAAAAACAATCGATGATTTGAGTATTGGTTGAACTAGATTAAGATCTAGATCAGATTATATATAGAGGTACTTAGATAAATATAGATGAACATATTGATAGGTAAATAGATCATAATACATAAATAGATCAGATAGATTTAGATAGTACAGTAGATAAAACATATAGATAAAACATATGTCCTGGGATGATGATGGATTTAATTTGACCACGTATGCGTACATGTTATTTTGATTGATTGCTGCTCCATTTGTTCATCTGTCCCAAGATTTGCGTACTCCATTTCACCACTGGACGCGTTTGGGATCCACAATGGGTAAAGAAACCCAGGACCCATTGGTGGTACAGTCGCTTATGCCATCCTTGGTTATATAAAAGAAAATTACTGTAGAATAGGATATACCCATCACCATGCTTGGTTTGATTCTATCTTAAACCCCATTGATCATATTGCTAGTAAACTTCCATTTTAGTCATACTTGGTCAATCATCATCAATCACCATGTCTGCCTGTTTCAATGGGAATTTCAGGATCCTAAAATGGAGGTACCTACCATATATAAGCCTTATAAAAGGGCTATGTAAGTGAATATCCCCGCAAAATATGGCCTTATATGGTACAGTACCTCCCCCGGCATCGCCCAGGAAGGCCGCCCTGGGAATCCTCGTCACCCTGCGCGGTGCGACGAACGCGGCGCTGCTGTCGGCACTGCTGCAACGGCAGCCGCTGCACCTGCTGCAAGCGCTGCCGTTGCCGGAGGAGGTCAACGATTGGGGACGTAACAGTGGAACTCCGTGATGTGAGGATATTATATATAGAAATGGGGATGTATATATATATATATACGTATACACAGTGTATATATATATAATATACATACACAGTAATTATATATATATATATATATATGTAATTATATATATAATATAGTTATATGAAGTTATATGTATCTATCTATATTTACTGTATGTAAATGTCAATGATGTAGATCAGCGTATCAGGATGGAACATATATTATATACCAAAAAATCGGGATGATCCATGATCAAAGCAATTGAAATGTGGATGACAACTGGAGGTATGAATGCATGTCCAGGGATATGGGGGGTTTGCCCTGGTAGATTGGATTGGATCTATCTATTCATGAACAGGGGGGCCATATAAGTAAGCTTGATACCAGGGGAGAGATAAATTAAGCAACAAATACGCCCCAACATCTTGATGTTAGATGTAAACACACACGCACACACACACAAACAAAAATAAACAAGTGAGCCAAGTGGTAAATGTGTTATTATTGGCAAGCGCTTGTTGTGTTTCTTACGACAGAGAGTCCAAGTTCATCCACCGGTGCCAGATCTGACCATCCATCAATATGAGTCGTATCCCAAACTTGGATCAGTGCAGGGTCAGCTGAACCCCCAGCATTTCAGGAACAAGAATGACGACAGATCACCTTCCCATTTGATGGTTCAGAAAAACGATGATTTCCACAGGTGGAAACCGTTGGTTTCCTGAAATTTGGTCGGGTTTTCCCCAGTGTTATCGAACAAAAACAACAATGAAGTGTAAAAATTGGAGGTGAACTTCACGAATCATCATTGTTCATTGGTTTTCTGAAGTTTGGATAATTCTGGTCCAGTTTTTCCCGTGAACGTGTCTTTTCGTGTATTGTTCGAATTGGTTGAATTATAATGACCCCCAATTGACTGGATATTAGAATCGAGTGCTTAGGATCCACCCGTCAACTATAAATCATCCACAAAATTCACGAAGAAAAATCATCATCATCATCATCATCATCAACCAAAAAAAAAGAACATCGTCACACAAAAACAACAAAAAAACATGAACATATCCTCCCCACTCAACACCGCTTCAGGCTCTCCACCGCATCACCGCCTTGCTAGCCCTGCGCCACAGCGACCGGCGTGTGGCCGCCCTGCTGCTGCCTCAACTGGGCGCGGCTCACAGGCTGCCAGAGGTGATGGAGGCGTGTGGGGATGCAGCCCTTGAGATTTTGACCATGAATCATGGTGATTTAATAATGAGATATGGTTATTAAACAATAAATAGCCATTGTATAACCATTATTAACCAATCAACTGGATGTTTGGTGATTTAAACAATTACAGTAGTTGATCATGAACAATTGGGATGTTGCCATAACAAATGCTGCCTTGACCATGAACATTGGTGATTTTACCATGACAATTTGTGATTTAATTAACCGTGAAACAATTGTGATTCAAACATGAACGCTTGGGATCTCAATCATGAAAAATGGTGGCTGTTATCCAACAAATGGGTCTTAACCATCAAACATTGTGATGTTTAACTGTGACTTTTCTGGATTTTGAATATAGTATTTAATCCCTCAGCCAACCTTTATCGCTTCAAGAGGGCATCCTTGCGACAGGTTGCAGGAAAAAGAGGAAAATTCATAGTATTGATTCGATCCATGTTGCATGATCATTGCATCCTTAATTTTCATCAATTTCTCATTCTATATTGTTTCACCTGTTCTTGACTTCCATATAAGGAGTTCTATGCGCGCTAGGCAACCATGAAACATATGTATCAAAACTCTGCTGATTTATGTGGATATATTTGATGGTTGGCATCAACAAACATCCAACGTATTCCAAACTGGTTTCAACTTAACAAAAAATACACCTTATTTAGTTCCTCTTTTCAATCATAATGTATATATTTATACATATATAGTCATATATATATATTATTTTTAATGAACAAATATTCTAAATTTTCTTCCTGGTGTTCTGCCCAGGCAGCCGCCCGCGGTGAGTTTTGGACCTTACCCTGGTGGCCAACCGCAATGGCCTCGACGCTCCGGGGGACGGTGGTAGAGCTGCAGCAGTTGATGAAGGCAGGCCCCTGGAAGCTCGGTTTTTGTTGGAAAAAGCGGAGGGATTTTTTTGGGGGGTGTTTTACTTATATGGCCCTGCATATCAATATTTACTAACAGTTTTTTTTGAAAAAACATATTTTCTACAGTTTTGGGGCTCCAGTTTTCCCATGGTTTTTGGTGTTGTTTTTTTGGGGATGGGATCTGGTTGGCGATGGCGGTTCTGTTTCATGTTCTTGTTGGTGTGGATTGTTCAAACTGATTGTTTAACGATTGTTTAATGATGTTTCATGGGGTTTTTGGGGATGGACAATGGTATCAGGACTTAGATGACTTAGTTTGATGGCGATAGATAGATAGACATAGGACACTTACCGGATTTTGTTTGATGGTTATCAGTGGCAATTTGGACTGCTGTAAGATGACTTTGATTGGGAAAAACTGGTGGAGACCGGTGGTACATAAAATTCCCTAGTTTTCATACAAAAACCACGATGTTTCGGAAACATATCCATGTTCCCTTCATAATTCGAGCCCAAAATGCTGGTTCATCACCATGTTTCCACTGTTTTTCCCTTCATAACTCGTCGTTTTGGAGTTGTTCCCTTAAATCCCTATTTGTTTCCACTTAAATCTTCATGTGTTTCCCTCAAATCCACATGTGTTTCCCCTAAATCTTCCTTGTTTGTTCCCATCTTAACTTTCTTCCCTTAACTCCCCACTTTTTCCCTTAAATCCCAATGTGGTTCCCTTGAAATCACCCTGTTTTGGACAAAGATCGCTGGTCCAAGGAGTTTCATCGCCCTGCTGGACGTCTTGGTGTCCGCTTGGCTCACCGCCTTCGCGGAGCCGCCGGAGCCCGTGGAGCTGGCGGAGCTGGCGGAGGCGCTCAGAGCGTTGAGGGCCGAGCTGCCGAAGCGTGCCAGGTGCGCCGGGATCATCAATCGATCCGTGGGGAGGGTTGGTTCATGGTGAAAAATGGGATGTTCATGGTGAAAAATCTTGGGGACTTGTGAAAATCCGGCTGAAGCATGGAAAACTGGCGATTCATGACTCAATGTAGGGAAAACCAGATGATCCCGGGACTGGTGTAATGTTTTCAAAAAGGGACATTTTTAGCACCTCTACACATGGGGAAACATCAAGCAGGTGGAACATGTGGATTTAACATGATTTAACTATCAACAACTGGCACTGTTCGTGGGGAACACGCTTGGAACATGCGATGATTTAACAGATTTGGAGGTGCCAATCGATTTTTGGCTGAGAGATGTTTTCATCTGTTCTGTGGAGGATGTAGGTGTAAGATGCTTTGTGGCGCACATGCTGTGGCGATGATTTCTTGTGCATCATTGCTTAAGAGGCACCCATAGTTAATGTCCATCCATTATATGTTTGATGAATGACAATTATACAGTGGAGTCGATACAGGTGAGGTTCCTATATTGTCTACATAATAGTATTATGTATGTGTTTATATATTATATATATATCATATGTGGATATATGCAGGACATAAGATATGAAGGTATATTCATATGTTATAGTATCTTTTATACAGTGGCGGGCAAACACTTAATATGATTGTAAAAACAAAAATCAACAAATGCTGTCATATTCTAAGTGTAGTGTTTTTCAAGAAATTATATTTAAGTGTAATGACTGTTCTAAGTGTTTGCATTCTAAGTCTTATGTTTTTTTTTAGATTTCAATATTCTTGAGTAAAAAAAAATGATCAACATGTGTTTGTCCACCACATGATTTCCAATAACTATATATTTACAAAAAGTAGATGGAAAGTGGGTAAAACAATAATGAACCATCCCCCAGTCATCAGCATTTTTATAGGTGGTATGTTTACCATTCCCAGTCATTGGTGGATTTCAATGCTGTGCATCCCAGGTCTTTGGCCAAAACCTTGCTAGAAACGGTTGCCAAAGAGGCTCGGCCGATGGTGCAGAAATGGTGGGATTTTGTCAAAAGAGAATGCTGCTTTAATATACGTTAATAGTTTGTTGCATTTTTTTGGTGAATTTTGGTGGATTTTTATATTATTATATAGTTATATATATATATGTTTCGTCTTTTGGGGACAGACACACACACACACATGAATATTGTTTTGTCGAGAAGGCGAGCAACAGAAGCACAACCCAGCCGGGACGTTGTGTATACATGTGATGTGTATCCCATCGATTCCCAATGAAATTGTGTTTTCTCATTATGAATCATCTATGACTATTTAAAACAAAGTTTTCTCGATCCATCATAGTCACACATATCTAATTGATTATGTATTGCTATTTGCCTACTAGTATGAGAATTGTTAGATCATGTTGGATCTTCCCACTCAACAACTGGAAGCCCTGCAGATGGATTCCGAGCTGCTTCTGGAGATTGCCTGCTGTGGTCTTGAGGTGCCGGCAGCTTCTGATTTCGGGCAAAGGATGGTGGCAAGTGTTCAACCTGCCGGGCCGGGATATTTTATTTTCAGGGTGTTTTAAGTATATATGGGATTTCTAGAATGGTAATCTTCATAGAGATGGAGGTGGTCTGGTTTGTTTGAACCGGTTGATATTCAGCTATCCTATGGGGTTGTCATTTCCCGCCTGATCCAGTTCGAACCCCGGTTAACACACTGATGTTTTTTTTTTCTGCTCCTACTTCAGACTGCAAATTATGTAGATACTCATACTTGTTGGTACATATATAATCATATAATATCATACGTATATATATATATACATGTAACTATATATATAATTCTATATATAATTACATATATATATATAATTCTATATATAATTACATATATATATATATAACTAATTATACAATTACATATATATATATAATTACATATATATATAATTACATATTTATAATTACATATATATATATATAATTACATATATATATAATTACATATATATATATACAAAATTACGTATATATATAATTACATATATATATATATATATATATTACTACATAAGAAACCATATAGATTCATTCATGATGGTTATATATATATATATATTACCACATATATATATATATATATATATCATTATGAATGAATAAATAGATACTTACATATTAAATCATATTAATATAACACAATAACCCCCCCGTTTTAGCGGTATCTAGGCGTCCCAAAACAGCTGAGCAAACAGGGTACCCTTTTTTTCCCACCCCATATGGTTGTGAAAACAGTTCACATTCCTCATGTTTTTGCCATTTCAATAGGGATACGGGATAATTATGATTAATCATGGCATTTTCAGAGGGGTTTCCCATGGTTTTCAGGTATCACACCATATCAAACCCATAAATATAAAGTAATATATACCACGCAACTATGACCCCAACCATGACGAATCCATAGGTTAGCTGGTATAGCTAACATGACTGGGGTATGATGGGATCCATGTCACATCCCAATCCCCCCCAGGGCTTCCCAGTTCCGCCGTTCGAACTTACAGGTGCCGGGCCTTCAAGCTTTGGCGTCCAGCTGTTCTCGCCGAAAGTTGAAGGAGCTGCTGGAGGTCCTGCCGTCTGCCGCCCCAGGACGGCGATGGACGGCCTTGGTGAAGCGATGTGTTTGGCGATGTGTTGGGCCGTTATGGGTGCAACTGAATTCTAGAGGGAGCCCTTCCATTTCTTGTTTGTTACCCTCTGGTAAACTAACATAACTATAGTGACGGACATATACTTAGAACATCAATTTTTCCAAAATTTCGGAACCTTTTCTTAGAGCATCAACACAACTACACTTAGAACATCAGAAATGTTCTAAGTACGCGCTTAGAACATCAAAAACACAGATACTTCGAACATCTCCTTTGATTTTTTGCATACTTAGAACATTAAACACACATATACTTAGAACATGTCCTGTTACTTTGGTAAATCTGCATATATACACACAAATACCTTGGTGAACACCATACTTAG
>Ga0126342_10023651_pt1 | contig 10032 bp, 6 predicted proteins | sample Cyp1metagenome_FD_92528 | JGI IMG/M metagenome (GOLD analysis project Ga0126342, IMG submission 92528) | Coral microbial communities from Lord Howe Island, Old Settlement Bay, Australia - Cyphastrea 1 metagenome | ecosystem: Host-associated > Invertebrates > Cnidaria > Coral ... | reverse complement strand
TTCGTGTGATCCCCACCATGACATTTATACATTTTCTTACTGGCAAATCTTCTGGCATTCTATCTGGCATATCTTCTGGCATTCTATCTGACATATCTTCTGGCATTCTATCTGGCATATCTTTCTGGCATATATTCTGACATATCTTCCGGCATTCTATCTGGCATTCTATCTGGCATTCTATCTGGCATATCCTCTGGCATATCTATTTGGCATATCTTCTGGCATATTTTCTGGCATTCTATCTGGAGGAGGCGGCGGGTGAGGAGGCGGAGGAGGCGGAGGAGGCGGAGGAGGAGAAGAGCTCCGTTAAAATCTAGCAACCCTCACCTGGCAGGTGGGGAAAAATCGCAATTCTTATCCATGCTCATGTTGTCTCCGTGTTTTGCTGCCCCAATTCCCAGGATCCATCGGTCCCGGTGGTCGCCGGTGGCGCCGGGCGCGCTGGGCGCGCTGGCCGCGCTGCGCGTGGGCGCAAGGCGAGCGCTAAGTCCGCCAAAGAGAGCAGCGGAGCGGCGTACCTCAAGAGGAAGAGGAACAGCAAGATGGAAGACAAGGAGTGGGTGAGGTGCACTGGTCTTTATGTGAGTTGCTGAAGATTTAAGTCTAAATAGTTCTAAACGCATCTAAACGCCTTTGATAGCGATGATATTAGTTGAATAACCTTGAATATTCTTGAATTTAGTAGTTCAAACACATTAGCACTCATTAGGTGAAGATAACAAAAAACTGATCATGACGGTACGGTCGAAAGTCTCGGGCAACAGAACAAACAAAAAATGGTTGATTTGAGGTGCAAATGTATAATAATATAATAATTATACAATGATATATATATATATATATTATACGTATGTATTACTATATGCTTTGGATGATGAGAAGGCACTTCAAAGTTGCGGAGTATCAGGCACCCATCACTGCAAAGTCTTGGGCTCACGTGAAGTTGGTGGTTGGACTGAGCCAATTTTTACACATAATTATCCACTACAAACCTTGGTTAGCCCGTTTTTGTAAGCCAACTTATACTGGTTGGTGGTTTCAAACTTGTTTTATTTTCCATAATATGGGATAATCCTTTCCATTGACTAATATTTTTCAAGATGGTTAAAACCACCAACCGGTATATACCTATCATAATTCACACAATGCCAACCCCGGATGCATAGTCCCTTGATGAATTAGGATTTAGGGTAATTCCCTTTCAAACAGTGATGTCATATACTATTCGAGTACTTTACAACAATCAACAGCCGTATACGGGTATCATGATACCGGTTTGACATAGTATAATATTATTATATACCAGTTCAACATAAATTCAGTATATCATTAAACAACACACATATGTATATACATATATATATATATATATTAATATATTAATATATATATATATGTATCCGAATTTGTGGTTTAATTAATCACATATAAACACTGGCAAGTTACCAACAGCTTTTGGAGGTCCCAACCCAATTTTTTCTGCGCGCGCCTCGTGCCCACAGGAGTGGATCACTGGCCACGATCCGGGCATTGTTGCGGAGGTGGGCTCCCAACCCAAACGTTGAGCAAGTGATGTGCAGTTGATGCTACGCCATCAGCCATAAATCAACCATAAAATTGATGAACATCCCCCATGTTTTCTGGTGAAATCATGGTTTCCCTATGGTTTTCCTACATTTTGCTTGGTTCGATCACCATTTTCCCTATGGTTTCGCTTGGAAGCCTCACCCAAAGGCCCAAAAAGCCGACACCTCGCAGCCCTTCTACCTGGCCTTCCGTCTGGGCGACGCCTCCGTGGAGGAGTTCTTGAAGGCGTTGGTGGAAAAAAATGGGGAGGTTGCCATGAAAAATCGGGAAAAGCACGTTGAAAACACCTTGAAACATCATGATTTCACCTTGAAATCAGGTGATTTTGACGGATTGTGATGTTGAAAAATGGTTTTCGGAGACTTTGGATATTGTGTATGAACACATGTTGATTTTACAATGAAGTTCATTTGTTTCGTTTTTCCAGTCGTTGTTTTGTACAATTGTCCATGAGCAAGTGCTGATCTTGGGACGGAAAATGTGAGGGAACCACGTATTGGATCTTTTCGGTATGTTTACTGAGAAAACACCCAGAGCTTGGATTTATTTGACTCGACATACCCTCTGGTAAACTAACAGTTTGCGAACTTGAAAATGACCATAGAAATAGTTGATTTAACCATTAAAAATAGTGATTTTATATAATTATGTTAGTTTACCAGAGGGTATTGATTAGACCAACCAACCATTGGACAGTTTGACAATGAAAATTTGAGGCCGATTGTGTGAGCAAGAGTGCTGCGCTTGATATTTAGTGACCAACCACAAGATAAGTAAAGTACAAACACGGCGGATGTATGACTTATGTTGTTTTTACACTAAGCAACAAACATACTTGGATCAATAAGGAGTTTTCGTCCAGCAAACATGGGACTTGTCCTTCTGGCAATTTAACGTGGCGGTGGAACACTATCCACTCACTCAACATGTATTTATCAGATATGTGTATAGACTGAATTCTATTGAAAGGCTAGATTGCCACAGGGGAATGAATCATTGCTTGACTGAACATGTTTCAAGCACAGGGTTGTTTGGCCAACATTTGTCACCTGATCAAATGGGTTCATCATGTGTGTATTTTAGTGATTTGGCCAGCACAATTACTGTAACCAAACAAATTGGACTGGAAGATGATGAATTATTTGTGACGACCTTAACCACCAAAAATCACTACTTGGTGGTTCATCCCACCTAGTAGGTTATATATATATACAGTATATCCTTGGTTATAAATGAGATTTGCGAAGGGTTACCCTCTGGTAAACGTTTACATAACTATGGAAAATCACCATTTGTAATGGGTAAATCCACCATAAATTGCCATGTTCAAAAGCAAACTGTTAGTTTACCAGGCCGGGTACTCCAGTTGTAGGGTTTCTCCAGTTCCAGTTGTGGGATGAATCGCACCGTGCCATGCCCTGCCCTCGATGGGAATGGCCACCCCGGCGAGGCGCAGGAAAAGGCCACCACAGCGGAACTGTTTTGCTCCTTGGAAAAGATCACCACTCGGGAGACTGGGCAGCTTACCCTCTGGTGAAATAACAGTTGGACCCTGAAAATCACCTATTTTTAGAGGAAACTAATCTTTCAACCCCGATGACTGCCAGGGTCTATGTTAATTTACTGGAGGGTAAACCTTTTTAAACGACTGGGCAGCGGTAGCCCGAAATCGACCAACATCTCAACGTTTCAGGGTGGTGAGATAGATCCCCAGAGCAAAAATCGACTGGCCTTGGGAGGGTTCACCCAAAACATGTTTGCTATTTTTGTTGGCAGGTGACAAACCAATAGCAGTGCAAAGCTTTTCAATATGAAGGAGGATGGTTCATACATGGTCAAAATAAGAGACCCGTGAAAAGAACCACTGGCTGGTGGTTTGGAACATTTTTTCCATACAGTACCTTGGGAATTTCATAATCCCAACTGACAAGCTCCATCATTTTTCAGAGGGGTAGGTATTCCACCACTAACCAGATATAGATATTATATATATATATCCCATCATATAAGCATATATATATATATATAACCACTATTATTGGAGTTATAACCACTATTTTTGTATAATTCCAACCAGGTGACGGAAAAAATCTGACCATCCCTAATTTTTAACGTGCTACCCACGTTTCGACCCATAGCCACTCACTGTCAGATGGGTCGGTTTGTTTTACATAGGTATAAACTCCACACCACAATCATCACAATATATAGTGGCTAACGAAAAAAATATAGCTGGTTTGTCAATGGTTCGGGTTAATACCACAGATCCATATCATATACAGTACATAGTGTATAACTGTCCATAATATGTATATATATATATGCACTATATATATACACATATTATATATACATATTATATATACATATTTTATATACATATTATATATACATATTATATATACATGTTATATATATATATATATATACTGTTAAGGTTTGTGCCATATGGTTTACAAATCATCTATGGTCAATTCATTCACATATCATATATGTAATATATATATATATATAGATCATAATAATGTGCATACATGGTGTATCAGAGGTTTTACGCTCTATAGAGGCATGTACCGTTATGGATCAAATTAGTTTGAACAATGATGGCATCGAATTAGTATACCCGTTATGTATAAATACCGATTGGTTATACAATTTATAGCATCTATACCATAATATATGTATATATATATATATATTTATTTATTCAGCAAATGTTAGCAGTGAGCTATATATATATAGATATACCTATGATGATATAGATACAACTGATTTGTTAGGAATGGGCTTTATATATATATATATATATACATATGAACCATCATATGACTTAAAATGACTTAGATAGATATATATATATATATGTATGCAATTTCCATTATATATTTTGTACAATGATATATATATATATATTATAATATCAATATATATAATATAGATATTTTTAATAATGAATTATAGTATAAACTTTATAATATAATATCATTTAATACAAAATAATATAATATGATATGGTGTAATATAATATGATATAATTGAATATAATATAATATAATATAATACAATATACTATGATAGAATGTAATATATATATATTGATTATAGACTATATAGTATTATATATATATGAAATAATATATATACTATATATCATCATAAGTTGCTGGCCATCAGTCATCTGGTCGTGTCTGCAGGCATGTCCCGTGTTTGGGGCGGCGGCTTGGGCGCGCAGTGCAGCCGCCCAAGGCTCAGAGGCGTCTAAGCGCAGGTTATAGATGGTCTGGTTCAATGGTTTATTCTGGGTGGGAAAATCACAGGAAAATATTGGAAAATATGGGAACATCATGGAAATTCATGAAAAATCATGGAAAATATGGGAAAAGCATAGGAAAACATTGGCAAACGTGGAAAAATGCGCTATAAATGGAGGAACTATCCCATTATTTAGTCACTAATGTGGGTAAAACAATGCCATAAACCACCCATTTGAGAATTGTAAACATATCACTTATAAAGATGCTGATTTCGGGGATGGTTTATGATTGTTTTACCCACTGTACTCCAGTTACAACTATATAGGGTTTGTTACTTACTAAGTGGGATAAACCTCCAGTATGCATGGGCTTTATATGGTTTTATGATTGATAAACCAACTTGTAAAGATTAATTTAACCATCAAACATGGGGTTTCCACTTGATTTTCACTTGAATGGTAGTCTCATGGGATATTTTCTGGGGATTCGTGGCATTTAAAAGTGATCTTATGAGCTAAATGAACCTGGCGACCAGGTTCATGGTGGTGTTTTATTGAGGTACTTGGAGGATCATCCCGCAATTTTAGTGGCTTAGTATTTGGTTAATGTTGATATGTTGTTGGTCCCCGATTTGTGGGTAGATGGGTGAAAAAACTCTATGGTTACTAGCTAGTTACTGTAGCTTGTCACGATTGTCACGATCCTCCTAAATCAACCATTGGACCATGGGGATGGTGTCCCTAGTGCTCCTTACCATCGGACCCAAGGTGTACACTTGGGAGCCAGATAAACATGATGGTGTTGCTTGATTATCCAACTATAGTTATAACCTTCCATGAACCCTTTTAAACTAAACACATATATATATATGTATACAATAACGAACTTTGCTAACTATGGGGCACAAATTTACACGGTTTTTATCACACTGTTTCCTGAGAACGAACCTTTGGGGTACAGTGTCCCGGATTTTGAGACAGATCATCACCCAGCGAAGGGGTGAGCAAACGTCTAGTGAGTCATGTTAGCACCCTCCATCTATTATAAATTGCGGCAAGCAATTGGAATGTCATATCACCCTAATGTTGAAGGAAACTACTGAGGTTGGGTGTAGCAAAAATCAGGAATGTATAGAATACATTAGAATATGAATATGTCCGTCATACTCAGCCAGAAAGATCTGAGGAATCGAATACTGCGACATGCATCAGAAGCAATTGATGCTCGGCTCTGAACGAAGTTCCAGTGACCCAATCACAATTGCCATAGACTACAAGACTTGTAACAGACTCCCAATCATTTCTGCAACAAGTGGTTGGAGGGTACCTACTTGCTGACTCATTACTGCATAGTATACCGGGCATTTCTGAGAGAAAGATCGACGACCCATCCCCTTTTGTTTGTTTCAAAGATCAACGATTGGACCTTTGGACATTTAACATCTCTTTCATCGCAAGATTATGGATCTTCGTCCAGAAATATGTTCAATTCTCAAGGTGATCTGAGGCACAAGACTGTGTTCGGAGGAGACTATAGACGACTAGTGAACCTGTAGATATTTTTTTTCTTGATCAGCTTCCCCATGTTGGCATTTGGTCCCCGTTTGACATGCTTCTCCCAACCCACAATGATGTTCGGGAATGCTTGGGATGAATTGAAAGCACCACAATGACCAATTATGATCAATTCAAAGGAGGTGTGTTACTTCAGAAAGCTCCACTTTGTAGGGTCAAAAACATACTGGTTGGTGGTTTGGAACATGTTTTATTTTCCATAATATATGGGAATTTCATCATCCCAACTGACGAGCTCATAATTTTCAGAGGGGTTAGCAGCAACCACCAACCAGTATATGTTTTCCAAAGCATCAAATGCGGCCAAGCTATTCGATGTTGGATCCCGACGGTCCAGGAAGTGCCAGGGCTATTTGACCCACGGGCGAATCGATGGTCCAATACCTCCCAAGAAGCAGCGTGAGTTCGATCAGACGCTCGGCGCCGTTTGGGGGACACGTTTTGGGTTTCCACCATGCAGATGTACAGGGCGCCCCACTTAAAGATAGGATTGTCCAACACCAAGGAGAATGCAAAAAGAATATCCTGGGATATAAGAGTAGTTTTGTAGTTGTTTGTTACTATCTTGAGCTTTTCGTTGCTAAAAAGCCATAGCTTTTATTTCCACAGCCGATTCTGTCCATGGCTGTGGATCAGTTTGCCCTGGTACCCTGGCTTTCACACCAGAACTGCTGCTTGTTGATGTGAACATCTCCCCATATCCAACGAATTCCATTCCATCCCCATGTTGCATTTTTGAGACCTGGAAACCTCCCGACTCAAGATATCTCGCACCTACATGCACCGTGATTCTTCGACTCAAGTTCCACAATGCTGCAGCCGGCGCTTTGCCCGGTATCCCCTAAACGGCCCAGCCGGCAAAAAGCTGGGCGATGTCCACGGGCGATGCGGGCTACTTGGAGCCAAGTCATGGCGATTTCATTGACCTGTCTGTACAATGCCTGAATGGTGAAGGAATCATGTTGAAGCTCAGTGGTTCCTGTACTGGTCTTGAAGTGTACCGGATGGTTTCAAAGCAACTTCCTCAGAAAAAAGGTAGGATTTTGCTGCATCACCTTGATTCGCCTCTGATGCTGCACGAAACATTGCAGTTTCAAGGTATCGTGGGCGCTGCAACTCTCTCTTGCACTTATGTTCCAACAGATCTCTGTGCTGCATGGTGTGCTGTCCAAGCTTTGCCAGTCTCTCAGGGAGAGCTTGCGTTGGAGGGAGTGACGAGGATAGAAGGTGCAACGACCATGGAGAAATTGAACCATCTCCCACAAAGCCTTCAACACTTGACATTTGGCGATTATTTTAACCAGAGCCTGGAACGAGTGACCTTGCCAAGCAGTCTTCAGACCTTGACATTTGGCCATGATTTTAACCAGAGCCTGGAACGAGTGACCTTGCCGAGCCGACTTCAGACCCTGACATTTGGCAATTCTTTTGACCAGAGCTTGGAACGAGTGACCTTGCCAAGCGGTCTTCAGACCTTGACATTTGGCCATGATTTTAACCAGAGCTTGGAACGAGTGAACTTGCCAAGCGGTCTTCAGACCTTGACATTTGGCCATGATTTTAACCAGAGCTTGGAACGAGTGAACTTGCCAAGCCGTCTTCAGACCTTGACATTTGGCAATTGGTTCAACCAGAGCCTGGAACGAGTGACCTTGCCAAGCAGTGTTCAGACCTTGACATTTGGCGCTGGTTTTAAGCAGAGCCTGGAACGAGTGACCTTGCCAAGCAGTCTTCAGACCTTGACATTTGGCGCTTGTTTTAACCAGAGCCTGGAACCTGTGACCTTGCCAAGTGGTCTTCAGACCTTGACATTTGGCCATTATTTTAACCAGAGCCTGGAACGAGTGACCTTGCCAAGCAGTCTTCAGAACTTGACATTTGGCAATTCCTTTAACCAGAGCCTGGAACGAGTGACCTTGCCAAGCAGTCTTCAGACCTTGACATTTGGCAATCTGATTGACCAGAGCCTGGAACGAGTGACCTTGCCAAGCAGTCTTCAGACCCTGACATTTGGCAATTCTTTTAACCAGAGCCTGGAACGAGTGACCTTGCCAAGCAGTCTTCAGAACTTGACATTTGGCAATGATTTTAACCAGAGCCTGGAACGAGTGACCCTGCCGAGCCGTCTTCAGACCTTGACATTTGGCAATTGGTTCAACCAGAGCCTGGAACGAGTGAACTTGCCAAGCAGTGTTCAGACCTTGACATTTGGCCATTATTTTAACCAGAGCCTGGAACGAGTGACCTTGCCGAGCCGACTTCAGACCCTGACATTTGGTGATTCTTTTGACCAGAGCTTGGAACGAGTCAACTTGCCAAGCGGTCTTCAGACCTTGACATTTGGCCATGATTTTAACCAGAGCCTGGAACGAGTGACCTTGCCGAGCCGGCTTCAGACCCTGACATTTGGTGATTCTTTTGACCAGAGCTTGGAACGAGTGAACTTGCCAAGCGGTCTTCAGACCTTGACATTTGGCCATGATTTTAACCAGAGCTTGGAACGAGTGAACTTGCCAAGCCGTCTTCAGACCTTGAAATTTGGCTTTGAATTTGACCAAAGCCTGGAACGAGTGAACTTGCCGAGCAGTCTTCAGACCTTGAAATTTGGCACTGAATTTAACCAGAGCCTGGAACCTGTGACCTTGCCAAGTGGTCTTCAAACCTTGACATTTGGCAATGAATTTAACCAGAGCCTGGAACGAGTGACCTTGCCAAGCAGTCTTCAGACCTTGACATTTGCCTTTTTTTACCCGACATTTGGCGATGATTTTAACCAGAGCCGGAAACGAGTGATGCTACCAAGTGCTCTTGAAAGTTTTAGTTGTAATGGTGTTTTGGTTAGTAGCACGTGATTTGCTGCTAAAAAAATGTTTGAAAAGCAACCTTCTGTGGGAAGATTCCATAGTTGCAGAATATGGAACTGTTGCAGTAAGGTGAGCTGGATCACTGTATGTACTCCCTATTATACACGATCCATATATCCAATTATATCGATATTGTTTCTGATCGCACGAAGGAAAATCGGTTAATTTTTGAATGCCAACAATTCAGATTCGACCTGGCTGGGCTCCCTAATGCCCATGAATGCGGTGTCAAAATGATGCAGATGAGCTGTGGCAGCTGTGGATGTTTTTCTCCACCAACATCGCTCAATGGAGAATCCCTCAGGCCCCCTGTGGGAACATTGGCCACAATCATCTACACAATGGCCATGTTCTCCACTGTATAAGGATGTATTGTTTCGGGCCCCTAAACGTTTGTAGATAGCTGTGTATTCTAGTTGATGTGAGTAAACATCCTATGTATTATTACCAGTTTATGCCATCCCACTTTGCAGGTACACCTTGCACTTGGCCTTACCCTGTAGGAGTGGGAAGTAAAGATTGATGAGAACACCCGGTCATGTGAGGTCATTGTTTGTGGAAGCTAACGGGAACCCCAAAAAAGTAATCAGACAATTGTCAATTTGAGGTGGTTGACATTCCATGTAGAGGCCAGGTTGTCACATACCATGTCTGTTGCCGTTTCGGCTAATAGGGCCCTTGAGCTATACCGCTTACGCCAGTAGCAAAAGAACCTGTGTTGGACTGCACGATACCGTAGCCAATTCACAT
>Ga0126342_10023650_pt1 | contig 10032 bp, 8 predicted proteins | sample Cyp1metagenome_FD_92528 | JGI IMG/M metagenome (GOLD analysis project Ga0126342, IMG submission 92528) | Coral microbial communities from Lord Howe Island, Old Settlement Bay, Australia - Cyphastrea 1 metagenome | ecosystem: Host-associated > Invertebrates > Cnidaria > Coral ... | reverse complement strand
TGCATAGGGCAGCCAGACTGCGGGGATGGAGGGCGGGATGGCGCAAAGGGCGCCTAAAGGCAGCATGAAGCAAGTGTCGCGACCCATGATCTCCAAACAACAACCATCAACAAGCCCTCAAAATGATCTTCATTTTGGGGGTTTGCTTCGGGGTATGCTTCGGGGCTATGCTTCGAGGTGTGCTTCGGGGGTATGCTTCGCAAGAGCGCCACCTTCCACCAATACATATCTAGGACCACGGGAAAAATACTAACCCATATATTTATATATATATATATACATATATCATATATATATATATCATATACATATACACATTATAACATATAATTAATTATAAATATAATTAATTATATAAAATTATATATATATTAAATTATCATCATGTTAAACACCAAAAAAAAAAATTACTCATATTAAATCATGTTTAATCACACCCCCTCTCAGAGACCCGCCTTGTGGCTACGTTTCAAGGCATCGTAGACCGCCTTCAGCTCGTGCGGATCCGGAATGGCCTGGCAATGGCGTTCAGGAATGTCCAAAGGTGCTGTTTTCTTTACATAATGGACAATTCCTTAGAGAATTAAAATAACCTTTAATTACCATTTAGAATAATGTTTACTACAGTTTATATGTACTAATAACCTTCCTAAGGGATGGAATTAAAGATTATACAAATCAGATGGAATGAAAGGTTATTATATGTAATATGTTGCTAAGTTGATTACTATAGTACATGTAAATGAAAGATGAACCATCCAAAAAAGAAACACTCTTCAGAAAGCAGATTTCCATACCCTAAGCGGCCCTAAGCGTTGATTTCATCATTTCGCCATTTCGCTGAGAGGCGGATGGGCAGATCACCGCAAAGTTGCTGTTCACTGACATCAGAACCTATGGCTCGCGACGTCCATGCTTTGAACGGAAGGGAAAAAGAACATGCGAAATCAGCGTGGCAAACCAGGTCATTAAACTCCAGAGATAACAATAGTGGGTGGTTCCTGTAAATAGTCCCTTCAACCAAATTTGAATTTGTCTTTTGCACAGAAATCATAGAAATGGGATATACCTCAATGATGATAACTGTTTTGATATTTTGGTGTTCTAACCTACAACAACTGGTTTGCACTAACAATGGGATATATATATATATATATATACCACAAATTTGCTATGTTAATCGGGAAAATGATATGTTGGATTTCGGGGGTAGCCTATTCTTGTTTTCTTGAGGGGCCAACCCTTGGATTCAGAGAGTCTCCAACTTTGACCCGGGAAAATTCTCCACAAAACTGCCGTGATGTCCAGCCATGTCGCCATGATAGCACCATTTTAAGCAGGGAATCCCAATGGTTAAAACCTGACCTCGAAGCCAAGGCACGTTGGTGTGGTAGATCTCTTGACCATTTCTATCTCTGGAGCTAAAGCATACCAGGTCGTAGCCCAATTCCTGCGCCATGCGGATACGATATGGATCCTATGTGATAGGATTCATAGGGAGACTATGAGTCATAACTGGTGAATCTGTGAATATTCATGAATATTCTGAATTATCTAGCATTTCTGCGCATTTCTGAAATAATTTGAGGTAGATGCAACACGTGTTCTTCTTCCTTTACATCTAACATTTCCAAGATTTTCTACAAATAGGGTCTAGGGATTATCACAAATACCCTCTGGTAAGTCAAGAGTTCGCCGGCAAAAAATTACCCATTGCCCGCAAGTAAACAGAAGTGAAGACATTGCAACAGTATGCAACAGTCCATCTGAATTCCAGTGAAATCGCACATGTATTGTCACCCTCCAATGCCATCACATTGGCACCACAAGGTGTACATCTCCAAGGTGAGACCGGTGCCCCCTCAAACTTGGACAACGTTGGTGTATTTGGCCCTTGCATCAAGGTCATGTTACTCGGACCCATCCGTAGATGATGTCCCCTCCGGCAATCAAACATGGTTTGCTGGAAAATCGTCCCACAATTGGTCGGTATGATTTTCCCGGCGAACCAAACCTCCATGGCTAGTTCGACAAGATTTTCCAGCCAGCCATGTTTCATGACCATCCACATTATTATCCCGATCATCTACCCTCTGGTAAACTAACATAGCTATGGAAAATCACCATTTTTAATGGGAAAACTCACTATAAATTGCCATTTTCAATAGCTATGTTAGTCATTACCAGAGGGTATATGATATTTGATTATCTCTATTATCCCGATTGTTATCTCTATTCATGTTGAATATCCCGAAAGGCCTACAAAACCATCAATATCCCGTGATAGCCTTTATGATACCGTCATGTAAATGCTGGTTAAGTTCCCATTTGTCATGCTTAAATCACCAGTAATTAGTTGCTGTTAATTGATGGCTATCAGTGATTCTCAATGGTTATGAGGATATTCATGATTATTAGTGGCCTATTAAATGCTATGAATGGAATTTCACCAGCAAAATCATTGGCATTCTACATGAATTTACCGCATTGTACCTGAGTTATTATTCCAATATTGATATATCTATAGATATATATATATATATACATTGATCATATGATTGTTAACATTCATGGCTTATTAATGGTTATTATCCATGTTGTTAATGATCATTATATAATGGCTTATTATACCCGTTGTTATCCCGGATTAACGTTCTCAACCCACCCATGGCCGCGGCGGCCTTGGCCCAGATCTGCGCTAAGTTCCGATCCGCGCGTTGGGAGGTGGCCAGATAGGCCATCTTCTTGTGGCGATCCAGGACCAAACTGCCTGGCAGCAAACCGATTGGGATCCATTGGGAAATTGGATGATGTGAAATTTTTATGAACCTATGTGTTGTCAACACATAGATAATATGATTATGATTAACATATTGGATATATGATTAATATATATATATACATAATTTATACAGTAGATTATTGGGTTATCTATGTATTATCTATATTTTTTTGGGGGGGGAATACCAACTAACAACTTCTGCTTCTGTTCTTTCTCGCCTGTGCCCTCTAAGGCAACACCTGACTTCGCCCAGGGGGTCATGTCATAGATCGGTTCCACCAGGCCAAACTTCCTGCAGGCTGCCCTTATTCACTAGCCATGGAGGTGACTGGAAAAAGATGGCTGGGTGTTCCACCATGTTGGATGGAGGGTACCAGAATTTACAACAGCTACATGAATTTGTGCGAAATCCATTCTGGACAATGGTTTTAAGTTTGCATGGCAGATTGGATTTAACATGGTTTAACCAGCATCTAGTAATTCCATCAAACTAGGGGTTTGACCATCAACAATGATGGCACCGGTTAACGAACATTAAATGGGAACAATGATGGTGGAAAGCCGATGACAGATCCAATACATGTCACCAAAAATTATCCCGAGATTCTTGAAATTGTTCTTCAGGTTTCACTAGTTTCACTTCATCACTTCTTTTCCTGTCTCCAACAATGTCTGGTTAAACGAAGTTGAAAATCCATCCCCCATCCCTACCGTCCTCCTCACCGTCTCGATGATGTCGGGTCTCACTTCTGCGGCACGACTTGGAACCTTCATGGGATATAGCACGATGCGGCCATCGCAGTGGGTGGAGAACCAGTTGTTGGGAAAGACCTCGTCCTTGGCGTGGCCAACAAGGTGGACGGCTTTGAAGGCTTGTGTTTTTGGCCAAGGTGAAATCCAATGCATTCTTTGTGCCCAAGAAGAACATATACTTCCTAGCATCCATCAATAGTTAAAAGGTCTATGTCTATAATTAATCGCAGCAGGATATGAAATTGTCCTCCTTCAAGATTGCCAAACAACTAAGCCAATTTAAACCAAAAGTTCACGGGTTTTCAGAAATTCAAGGTGCCATTATAAAGACACCCCAGGCTTGCCGTTTGACCACCCAACTCATCACTCACCATTCCCAGGTAACCCGTGCGAGGATCCGGTAACCCCTGCGCTTCTGCTGTCAAGACTTCCACTCCTGCAGCTTCCAGGGCAGAAACCAAACTCTGCCATTCCTGGGAGCAGAGAACTGCGTGGCAACGTAGTTTTTTAGTGGTAAAATCCTGCAAGTTCAGGGCACAGCCAGACTGTTACCCTCGGTTAGTTTCACTGTTTGCTATGGCTGCTATGGCAAATCACCATTCTTAAGAGTTGAATCATCTATGATTGCGCCCATAGCTGTCTTAGATGGAGGGTATACCCAAGACAGGATCAGAAACGGCAAATGCTTGGCCAAACCTAGAGCGATAATACACCCACTTCAGGGCCGCGGATCTCATTAAGCCATTAAACTCATTAAACCAAGATCAACTCTGTAGCTAGGAGTCTACTTTCCACGGATGTGATCCCGAAACTAAATGAATAGTTGGTACAATAATAGGCTGATCCCACTTCTATGAGAGTGATCATACTATATGAAACCCACTTTACCATCTGTACAAGGTAAGTCCCCCTAGTTACAAGTTGGTTATATCAAGTTATATCTAGCATAAACCACTACAGTATTTATAGGTCAATTCAGCTCTCTAGGGGCCCACCTTGTACCAACAATGAATCCCATCAAACGCCATCGCAGGCCCAGAATGGCTTTAGCCAAGGATCGGACATGACCACTTCTTTCAGTTCATCAGAACTCATTGGCTCTTCAAGTTCCCCCATGAACTTGTTGTCCTGCGCGCCAAGTTTTTACAAACCAGATCTGAAGGTCGAAAAGGAGCCTCTGTTTGTGGTTCTCTTCACTGAAGTTCAAAATGAAACTGACATGCACAAAAAACAGTTCAAATTGGGTTCAAATTGGGCCATGTGCCATGAAGTTTCTGTCTGAATTATTTTTTTCTGCACCGTTTTTGAAACCTCTAGAGGCGCAATTGGCATTCATGGCCTAGAGCCGTTGAATTCCAACCCTGACGACTTGCGAGATAACCCCTATGCTTATGTATCCACTTGTACCTGGAACTGATTATCCAAAGTATTTCAATCCCTATATTGTTAATATAATATCTGAAATTGCTGATGGAACCTCAGTTTTTTTGCTGCTGGGTTGGGTTCCATTGGGTTCCCCAATCCCTATCTTAATACCAAAAAAATCAATCGTTGATGGCCGATGATCGTATCGAACGGCCTCAAGGCCTCACCCCCAGGTTCCTGCATGGTTTCGAGGTTCGAAGTGAAGCCAGTGGGCCTTACAATTCAGAAACCAACACCATCTGAATGTGAAATGACATGAAATGACTATGACATGTCTATGAAATAATTATATATATATACCTGAAAAACTACAATAGATGGAGTAGATGAATTTTCTCATCATGGATCTTTCGGGGCAGGGGGTTGTGTTTGATCAAAAGGGAATACTTCGTCCATCTACGCTACATCGAATTTGGAGGATACAGCAGGCATGTTGGGGAAAAAGTGAGATAAACCATCACAAACAATTGGATTTGTGGGTTTCAGGCTGCTTCAGACATCGAGACAATGAATGGACGGGAACATCTGCAGGAAACGATGCTTTTAAACCCCACTCATTGGCCCTCGGCCCAAGTCTTCGCAGCTAGTGGGGCTGTTTACAACCGATGCCTGGGAGATCGTTGCACCATGGCCTTGTTTCCTCCTCGTGTGGCTCCTTCATCAGAAAGGCATTTGGCTGTTATTCGGCATCCCCTGATGCTACCTGGTTTGGGCATCACGGCTGCTCCCAGTCGTGTGAAGGATGTGATCACAAACAGCGCTGCTCTACAGGTAATCCGCGCACGTTTCATTGTCTGTCTCGATTTCAGTGCTTTGATTACTGGCTTGCTTGTTTGGCACTGGAACAGCAGCTGCAAGATTCCAGTTGGCATGGATTCTACCCTGAGTGGCCGTCTTGGTTTCAACCTCGCGAGCACTTGTGGGACAGAGTGGCCTGCATGTCCGATGCACGTGGCTTGCTAGAATTTCTGAAGTTTGTAGATTTTTGTAGTTTGACGTCCGACAAGGCACCGGTATGTCTTTGGGGAGCAGCATCCTTCGGATTGAGTCAGCAAGCGAGCGGGGCAGCATGTCGATAGTGGTTGCACGTGGCTTGAGCCGGCTCAGAATCCGTGGGTTGCACTTTTTTCGCGTTTTTTAACCCAACTTTGGGGAGACCAGTGCTCAGCATTATTTCTCTCAGTTTTTATGCCTCTGAATCGGACTTGCACCATGTGGATTTTCCTTTCTTCTTTAGCACGCTCCATTACAGTTGCGCGAACTGATCGTTAATGGACCGGTGGGCATGTGCGACAAGGGCCGTGTCTATCCAATTCAACGTTCAGTCAGGGTCCCGGCATCCCTGTGCTGACGCCATCTTAGGGTTGTTCTATGACGCAGTCCCACAGCTTGTGGGATACCATGGAAGCCTGGCGGGGACAAACTCTCCCGTCGGCCTTTGGGATATGTACAAAGCAGTCTGTTGGACATGAACCTCGTGCTGCGCCGCACTGCTGCCGCCGTGCGCGCACCACTTAGAAGCTGTCCGCGCTAAACCCCACTCACTAAATCCAAGGTTTTTCCTCTAAGTCTAGATTTTCTAGTCGATTCTAATGTCGACAGCCCCATATCCCAGTTGGGATCATCTCGCAATGCAAACATTTGGCCCCTGGCTGTCGCTGCAAAATGTGTGAAGGAATAGGAGCCAGCTGCTTAGATTCCCTGCATCCCTACTGTACCATTCACTCACAAAATCAAAATTCAATTTCAACAGTTGGGTGGGTCAACAACTACTTGACCACTGAAAAAATTCTTTAACATGCTTTAACATGTGTTGACCCCAAATTGCAATCATATACAATGTATATATATCTATATATATATATATATATATATATATAGATGTCATCTATCTATATATGATTATTTGTGTATACATATAGACATATAGACATATAGTCGTAAATATGACTTTCATCTGAGGCCTTCCCGGAAAATCGAAAATCGAGGCACTTGACCATGAAGACGCTATCTGCCACATTTTCCTCCAGGATGGTCTTCGCTCCAGGCAGCCCCGTCAAGCCGTTGAGCCCTCGGCACAGCGCCGACAGCGGCGGCGTTGGACACAGTTTTCCCAGCGCCAGGCGCGGACGGAGGCGGAGAGCCCAAGCACGCATGGGGGCAACCCGAGCCACCGCCATGGCGGGGAAAACGCTGGGAAAATGGTGGGAAAATCACCCAAGCCATGGAGGTTTCTGGGAAAATCAGCCATGGTGATCTGATGTTTTGAAGATCTCGAATGATAAAAAGATCCCAAAGTTGATGAGTTGGAAATAGAAAGGACTGCCGGGAATGGTTTCAGCTCAGCTCAGGGTTGACTGCTGAAGACGTCAAGAAACGAAATCATGGGTTTAAACTTCACGAAAGAGGGACGAACCATGAAATGCATCGCATGTTACCAAACTAATCAAGCTCTTGATCGGATGAAGTCATTTGGAAACGCTTCAGTCTATGGATCGGTTTGACATCCGTTGACCCAATCTTCGTATTCTCAACTTTGATGTCCATATCACAACGGAGGGTGTTCTCTTTGCACCCTGTGGTAGCTGCGGATGGAAGCCGCCCATCAGCTCGGGTGTTGGCGTTGTCTGAACATTTGTGGGAAAATACCCGAGATCACATGATTGATCCTCAGTGGGGGGTATATTCCCATGTGGATAATTACATCCATTTGATGATTGAGCCATGGACAACACCACTATTCCGGAGCCGAATAATCCCTAAATTCCCTACTGTAATATACTGTAATATTAAATGCCCCCCCCCACAACCATATGGATCCCCATGATGAATGGATAATATCAATCCCGAGTTTTGTTTCGTGGTATTTACCAACAGGAGGAAGGGATTATTTGACAATTAATATGTGTGCATTTCATGGCCAAGTCTCACGTGGTCAATCTATGGCAGCTATGGCCTTCTTTCATCCCTGTCTTGCCATACCTCGGGGTGTATACAATACAACTGGCTAGTTCGAGATCCTACAAATGACACACCATGTCTCGTCTCTAACTTGGCAGTTTATGTGATGGCTACAGTAAGCCTCAATTTGGTGCCCTGAAAAAAGGTCTAATTAGACATACAGTATTATAGAATGGAGATTAACCATTGTGCTGTCAAAATTTCATTAAAATGGAGCCATATCAACTTGATATCAACCTTTCAACAAGGTTTGCCCACTCTCAGCAATGTCCAAATACCAATGTAGGTTGTTCAGTTCACTATGTCATGAATGCATTGCTGGTTATCCAACCATTCACCGTCGGTTTTCCCAGAATTAGGACCTCATTTACCCCAATCATCCAAGCTGTGAATCAATAGATATAAACAAAGATTCACAATACGAGATTCTCAAAAAAGAAAAACCCATGCACGATGGGGATTTCACCCATGTGATGATCTTTGCGTAAAAAAGAGATTTACCCCAACCTCGAGTGATCCTTCCTCGCCAGTGAAATTCCAAGCCCGCCTCATCAAGTGTCACAAGCCTTGGTGAAATTCCAATCGAGTTGACCGAAAAAAAATTTGGAGAACTGGAGATCCAAAAAATATGACCCATGGATATCCATGGTCTGCATTGGATCAAACTTCTCACAGTCATAACAGTCAGATTTCGACCTTAAAAGATGGAGTGAAAGATGCAAAACCATAGGAGGTCCGCAAACCAACAAACTTATCAACAAACGTCGGGACGTATACAAAATTGATTATATGATATATTCGCAGAGAAAAGCGAGATGCCACCAACAATGAAACCACGGAACTGTAGCTGAAATCAGTAGTATCCAAACATGGAACCCATGGATCCACTGGGCCATCAGCGTTTCTCACTTCGCCAAGTGCCCTTTGTATGCCCATGATTGGAACCCCAATGAGTATGTATATATATATACATATACTGGGTATATATATATATAAATACATGCTAATATATGATAATGTATATTAATATATAATATACTATATATATATATTGTTACAGTACACATACATAATGATATACAATATACAGATTCAGTCACAATCGGATTTCTGGCAGTATCCCAAGCCTTGGAAGCGCCCTTTTCACGAGAAATCGATCTCGGAAAATCGATCTCTGAGCAGTGGCAGTTGATGTCCCTCCAATCATAATTTAACAGGGATTAATATGGATACTAATGGGATAATTATGGTGGTTAATAGTGGTTAATAATGGTTAATGAGATATACCATCTGGTTATGACTAACATAGCGAAATGGAAAATCCCTGACATAAATTGGGTTTATAGCTGGGAAAATCATCTATTTCTATGGGGCATTTTCCATGGCTATGTTAAATAACCAGAGGGTAAACAATATCAATATAGGGATGATTTCTGAAGTTTGTACATGGTAACAGAGTTGTAACCCCTGATAGATTGGAAAATTGTATAGATAAATTCCTAAGATCCATGTACAAACTGTTCTTTATCGTCCAGGTACCATCTCAGCCATAATTCCGTTACAGCAATGACGGATCTCACACGGGAACATCTTGCATATGAAACCTTATGAACCCCGAGCGTTTGCTGCAGGGTCTTTGCTTGCAGTGTTTGATAAATATTGCATGCAGTCTTTGCACGCAGTACCTGCAGCAGCCGATACCTTCAACCACTGAACTGTTTGTTTGGCCACTGAAGAAACAAACGGGATTGACATGACACCCCAACACAGTGAACTATTCCTATTAAAATTGGTAATTACCCCCCAAATAGTAACTGGGGGTTCAGCAAAATCCAAGGTTAGCATTAAACCGCAAACCATAAAACCAAGTTGCAACCATGTTCCTTGCTCAAGTGTAATAATCCAACAAACTGAAATAAAGTCACTTTGGATCACTCTGGGGGGTAGTTCAACGTACTAGAAGCATCATGGTGATATCGGCCAATAAAAAGTACCAGTAGTACCGCACAAGGCGGTGGCGGAAGTTTCAAAAATAGGAAACCTATAGGAGAAGTTGGTTGTTGTGAATCAGGGATGGCAGAGCGAAGCCACTGATTGACCGAAAGGTGGTT
>Ga0126342_10023649_pt1 | contig 10032 bp, 5 predicted proteins | sample Cyp1metagenome_FD_92528 | JGI IMG/M metagenome (GOLD analysis project Ga0126342, IMG submission 92528) | Coral microbial communities from Lord Howe Island, Old Settlement Bay, Australia - Cyphastrea 1 metagenome | ecosystem: Host-associated > Invertebrates > Cnidaria > Coral ... | reverse complement strand
GAGTCAAGCTATTGAGAAGCCATCCCCATGAGTTTCTATCTCAAGAAGAATATGTCTCAAAAACATGTGTGCCCCTGTAAAGTGTTAGAAAAATCAATGCCACAAACAATTGATTCATCCAGCGAGAATGACATGTATATCATGGACTTCCCAACGGCACACCGTTTGCGGCACAAGAAGATGACCGCGGCATAAGTTACCACTTTGACCCAGTATCACGACTAGTTATTCCAATTCCATTCAGTGACCTATTCCACTATTTAAGGATTTGCCGCTTGGTGGCTTTACCCTCTGGTAAACTACCATAGCTACAGACAATGGTCCATTTATAGTTGATTTACCTATTAAACATGGTGATTTTCCAGTTCGCAAACTGTTAGTTTACCAGAGGGTAACCACTCTTAAAACTATGCTCGTCAATGCTTGGTCACTTGGTCAGTTCAAGATACCATGGCCTCTTCAAATGGTCGACCAAATCAGGTTCCACGGAGCGAACCACCTGTGCTGTGCTGGAACTTTGGGGGGGTAGCCGGGTAGCCCAGCTGGGGCCTTTTAAAACGCCTGAAAGACTGGCTTTGGAAGGTGCTCTCTTGATGATCCATCCATCGTTTTCCATGATGCTTCGCATAATTTCGCATTGGAACTTGCTTTTGAAAGATGACTTTCCGAGTGGAAATAGCTGATAAAAGACTGACCAGTTGGGTGCAAGAGATCATTTGGAAGGGTGCGATCCATGATGAAAACCGACCCATCTTTACTTCTGATGTCTTATGATGGAAAAATGGTCATCCACCTTGTGCGAGTCTATGGGTCTGAAGCAAGAGTGGACACCTCAGTTGATATTTTCACAACGTCCATAAACAATGTCCAGTACATTTTTTTACCTGACCCACGGCTGGAATCTTGCTGGATACTGTAAGATGTTTCCAAAGCTGTTGATATCTGTTGATTGAAACCATTGAAACCTCAGTGCAAAAAAAACCTGGAAAATCCTGCTGGTCAAGTCATGCCAGTTCCACGCAAATGCCGCTCAAATTCACGCCAATACCTCTTGTAGCCGGTGAAATCCCCGCAAATCCATCTATTTCTTGGGAATAAAACGTGGCTAGAGGTCAGATTTGTGGCTGAAAAAATCTGAATGCTTCATCACTACCCTTTGGCAACCAAAATGATAAAGAAAATTCAACCGTGTATGGATTTTCCCATGAAAACATCCATTTAGCTCAGGGATTTCCATTGCAATCCTAGCTATATCCATGTGTGTCTCCATCGAACACCATCAATATCAATATCCCATGAATTTCCCATTCATATCCCATTCATATCCCATTCACATCCATGTTTGATTCCCAAAATCGCCCATTTCTTCGGCATCCGACCTGGTCGAAGATGAATCCACAGCGCGCTAAGATCGCGGAGCCGGGACCTGCCCAGTAGGATGGCTATGGTTGGCTCACCACAGGGTGGTGCCCCTTTGTTCGCTAAATCGCGTTCAGTTGGTGCGTTTATGTTTGTCCAATTTCACTATGGTAACTATGTTGGTGATATATCGAACTAGTTTTCATGGGATTATAAGCCATTTGTAACTGAGGGGGGGCACCACCAAAGGTATTTTTGCTTTTTCGGGGTACCCAAAAAATAAAAATCTTCCGAAAACGATCCCCGCCCTATATGTAATACGGTGGATTTCCCAGAAGGGAAACAGACGAAACAGACCCAGAATGATAGGCAAAAAGGCTGGAGATTTCATCGGATTGGTTGATGGATTGGTTGGATTGATCAACAACCATCAAACAATTGGTTATTTTTGTGCAAAAATGTCGCTTTGGCAAAATCAAAGAATCAACCTTAAGCAAAAATTGCATTTGCATAAAATGATAATTTCACCATGCTGGAGATACCAACCACAATGATCTAGTTGTTGCTGGATCAAGTGGGTGTGAGATGTGTGAGCAACCTGCAGGATGCTCTCTGTCATATACTATAATTATACTAAAGCTCGCAAAAACAACAAAAATTGAATGTAACTGGGATTTCTAAATCTATGTTGTACAGCCGTTGAAAACAGGTCCTCAGGTGCATCTTGTTACATCTAGAGTTACTCAGTTTCAAAGTAAACCCAACTTAACAGACGACCATGGAGATCACCCCCGCGGACCAAATTTTCTTTGGCCTTGATCTACAACCAAGCGAGAACCTCAAGTTCTCGCCGAGCCGAACGAAAAAAGTGGGATGGCAGGAATCATCAAGCGGGAAACCATAAACCCTCCAATTAACATAGACCCATATAGACCCTGAAAATGACCTGTGTTTAGTAGAAACTAATCTTCCAATCTCTTATATGTATCTATGTGTCAGGGTCTATGTGAATTTGCCGCAGGGTAAAACCAACAAAACTGGGACTTTGACCATGAGATCCTGAAGAGTGTGTCCGAAATCGGAATCCCAATGTTTAACCTGACTCTGGCTCGAATTCTAGTCCATCAGCAGTACACCCTCGTGGAAAAACCACTACAGTGACGTGGGATCAGATCAAAGATGTCAAAGATGTCAAAGATGTCAAAGATGTCAAAGATGTCAAAAGTTTTCACCCAGACTCGTTTCACGTTCCTTAAGCATATCCCATCCCCAACTGATGGGCTAATAATGGTGACTAGTCCATACAGTAATCTTAATGTGTTTTGATGTGTTTTGTTAAGTTGCTATGTTCATTGTCTTAATCGATCTAATCCGAACTGAATAAAATAAAACTATATTTGTTCAGACCTGGAACCTGCGCAGATATTTTTCAAATATGTTGAAATCGTCAAAATCCAAACTTTGAGTATCAACATAAACATAAACTCATAAACAGGTCATTGTGCATAAATGGGTCAATCCATGTTTATGTGGGTCATTGTGGGGCTTCATCAACTCTGAGTGATCCCATGATCACCTAACGGGGTGTTTTTCCGATTCCACGATCCAAATTCCATGGAGATTTTCATGATCCAAATTCCATAATAAGTCCATGGAATGAGATCAGACATACGTTTATGGTTTTTGTTGGATTCGAAAAAAATGGCTATCACACGATATTGTCCATGATATCACATACTATTCCTTGGAATCCGACTTGCATGTTCATTAATATCATTTTATGGTATAACTATGTATAACTATAACTATATGTATATGTCATGATTATATGATTTACATTGATTTACACTCTGCTAAAGTCACATAACTAATTATTGAACATCACCACTTTTAACTTCGGTCAATCCTGCCGTCCAGTCAGTCACTGGGCCATTTCCGATCGCGTCCTGGGATCCCCAGGGCACCGTGCGCGGCAATTCGCCAATGGGCGAGCGGGCAGGACGCGAGCCCTGCGCTAAGAACATGGGACGCAACCTGGAGCGGTTGCGTTGGTTGCGTTGCTGATCTAGACCTCAGGATTTTGAGATTTTGAATGTGTTGGAAGTGGCTTTCTACCAGCCTGACACCTTCAAAAGTTTCCACATTAGTTACCCCATCCATCCCCAAAAAATCAGTGTTGAATAGGAGATTTACCCATCTTTGGACCATAGAATGGGACTGTTTTTTCTATTTGGAGGGATGGGATATCCGAAAATTGGGATTTGAGGAGCTGAAGATGTTGAAATTTTCGGATTGATGATGTGTTGTTAAACATTGGGAGATTTACCCTCTGGTAAACATAGAAAAAACTATTGAAATTGGCTATTTATTAGTTGATTTAGTTTATTGAACATGGAGATTGTCCAGTTCGCTATATTAGTTTACCAGAGGGTAATACTTAAACTCTTAAACAAGTAAAACATCACCCTTCAAAAATGTTCAATAGATTTTGAGATAGCAATGATCTGTGCTAGCTACCCCTCTCAGGAATGTTACCCTTCGGTAATTCAAGATATACAGCTAATAGCTATGGAAAAACATACATGTGTAAATATCTTATCTTCTAAAAATGGTGATGTCCAAAACTATGTTTAATTATCAGAGGGTATCCCAGTAGACCAAGTTGGTTTTGGGAGTGTTTTTGGATTCTCAATCTCTTCGTTCAATTTCCCAAAAGGTGCATGGTACTATCATTGAAGATGGGTTTGTCACGTTATTCAAAGACAAGCCTAGTAGACTGGCGAAAATGATGACAAGTTACCATCGTGTAATCCAACCTGGCAAGGGACAAATCCTCAATTTATACATACCCTCTGGTAATGACTAACAGTTAGCTATTGAAAATCGCCCATAGAAATAGTTGATTTACCTATTAAAGATTGTGATTTCCCATCGCTATGTTAGTTTACCAGAGGGTATGTGTCCTTTAAGAATGGGGATTTTCGGCCTTTATACAAAGATACAGCTTCATACAGCTTCTACATTCTAGGCGTGCCCACACACAGCCGACACACCACCCCCTGCCATTGGACATCGCTGGGCGCCCAGGGACCCTTTCTCCATCAACTTGCAAAAGGAAGCGAAAGCATCTGCCTTGAGGGGAAATGGCCCTACCCTCTGGTAAACATACAAAAAGCTATGGAAAATCACCATTTTTAATAGGTAAATCAATTATTTCTATGGGCCAGTTTCAATAGCTATGTTAAATTACCAGAGGGTAAGAGTACCATACCAGCGGACTTTGGAACTATTGCCCGAACACACGGAACTTATTTTTTGGGATCAATAAAAGCACCATTCAACCAAGTGATGCTGAAAACGACACTGAACATCAACATCTGGTATTCCCAGGTGTTCAATGACGGATCAAATCTCCGTTCTTGCTTGATCCTCTTTTTGACTTGCAATTTGAGTTCAGAGTTCTCATTGGTTTTTGAAGACGTGTTTTAAACATCGCTTTTTTTTGAATCTCCGTCAGCTTCCACCTCTGTTTGTTTTCGACGAAATCCCGTTGTTTTTTTAATCAGATCCCTATTTTGGTTGTTTGAGTTCCCTCGAAAAATTTGAGATTTCTTGCTGATCAAATATCCAGTTGCATCCACCGTTGTATGACTCCATTCTTTTCTGTGACTCTGTTTGCAAAATGACCACATTCTCTGAGATAGTTTGTTGTTCCATGTCCCATCTATATTGGCAATTCCCCCAATGTGTGTTGGTAAGGCCGCTCTCACATAACCCGGACCATGATAAAACCCGCAGCCTCATTGTGCCGACTGCCGCAAAGGCGAAAGCCGAGGGCCTCTGATAAACTCGGTATCGATGGAACACAGCGAGTCTTAGACACCCTCCAAACTTGGGGGTGCAGTTCTACTTAAAAGCGGATATAACCATAATATCATAGTCATAGGGGTTATATTCCAACTTGTGAAGGTTACTACATGTTCTTATCATAGTTATGACAATGTTCCTAACCTCAACTGCACCCCCAAGAAGAATATCTCGGCCACCGGCCCTGAAAGTATCTTGATGGCTGCTGAGATCATCATCTTCATCATCATCCCAGGAAAAAATGGAAACAAACAAACCTTGAAGCCACTAAAACCACCAACAAAATGTGACGTGTTTGAGTTGGGTACTATCGTCTCTTACAGCAAATTCAACTACTCATCCAAGGGTCTTTAAGATGAGCATCCATGATTTGCATTCTCAGTTGGTCAAATTGGCAAGCTAACTATCAATATTATCAAAATTCATGCGAAAATACCTGAAACTTGCAGCCATTTGGGGATGATTCCCCAAATCCTAATCATCATTCTAGTGACGTCAAAGTGAGGAGGTCATGATAATTCATGTAGAAATATACACAGTGGCTACCCAACCAAGGTTCAACTGGGGAAAGTGGAATTAAACAAACATCATGGGTTCATTCCATTGTCAAACCTAGGGATCATTTTTTGGAGTTGACAGCTCCAAATGAAAGAAATCAGCTCAATCCTTCGGTGAGATGATAAATGTGATCTTCTATGCCATCCAATTCGATTCGTTGGTATCTCAATTACTGGTTGCTGGTATACCTACCCCTCTGAATATGAGTTCGTCAATGGGAAGGATGACATCCCATATATGATGGAAAATGTTTAACATGTTTGAAACCACCAACCATATTATCTACAGATCATTTTCCCAAGAAATCGTGACCTACGGAGATCTTCAGCTCCGCGCCTCTGGGTCCGAGCCCCTATACCTGGGAAACGATGAGAAACAGCACCTAGACCAAGTGTCATTTGGGGCTTTCCTAAGTCATGGGGGTTCCCAAAATGGATGGTTTATAAGGGAAAATCCTAGAAAATTGGTGATTTTGGGCTACCCCCATGACTTCGGAAACCGCCTAATATCATTGCAGGACACCAGCCTCAAATCTGCGGGAAATGAGGATCAAGTTGGAACAAACCGCCGACATTGACACGGTCCAGCTTGTTGCGCAAGTATTCACAATGGTTAAGTTCAACATGTATGAATCATTGATACTTACTGTAAAAAGTGTTCAATTGTGCATTGTCATCTCATGATATGAGCAAAACCAATCTTGGAGTAATATAGACATCAAGCTAAGGCTAAGACGTACATGATTCCGGAAATTCCCACATGTCTCTCAATTTTAGTACAGTTTTCCAGCCCCTCCCATCCCCAGCCCAAGGTTTTGAATGCTTGGATGATCATGATGAGCCTGCAGCGCCAAATGCTTATCCGATTGATTACAGGCTTCTCTTCTCACAATTTGAAACCGTATTCTTGACAACCAGTTACCGATACAAAAAATATCAAATGAATATGATAATTATAGTGCCACTGCGGCTTTAGTGGCACGATGACACAAGATTACAATATGTTTTCCAGTGATTGATAATCAAAAACTGAATGAAACAATCCTCTCATTCCTCTTTGGGAGGCAGGCGCGGGCCAGCTTCGAAGCCGGGACCCCGCACTCACACTGCTTCATCACGGACAGCAACACAGCAGCCAACTCGTTCATTCCTGCCAGAGGTTTCTCGTTTGGTTAAACAAAAACACTCAATTTATGGTTGTCAAACCTATTTCCGGTCCAATTGCAAAAGATATCTGTCTTTTCAGAACAAGTTGACAAATTCGCAACATCTTGGAATAGATTCCCAACATTTGGGAAAGGCGGTCGCACAGAAAAGAAACACTGCAAATCCATGCAAGTTCCATGTTGTTTACGGGAAAGAGTAGCCAGATGTTCGAGGATCTCAAATAAATCACCTGAAGAAACTGAAAATGTCGTGGAGAATTCTCTTATTCGATCTGATTGAGACTTTGGAACGACTTCCACAACAGCACGCCGATCCCTGATGTAGGATCCCAAATGCTGGACCACGACCCCCATATTGTTGTTTGTTGCTTCATAGCACCATGATGCACCATGTTTGTTGGTTTTTACCAGATTCGTGTGGATTACATTGGATTTCTAGTTTGTTGGTTCATCCACGCCCAGATACTTCCGGAAAACCAAAGCAATGTGAGCAGAAAAATTGCTGGCTTACCTGTTAGTTACTGTCTGCTAAGGCCATCCATATCCTATGTTGTTGCTTAAATCCTTAGTTCTTGGTTTGGAGGTGTGATATTCCCATGATATTTCCCACCAAATCATGAACCTGCCATCATATATCGCCCATATTCGGTGACTGAACATGCCATGCAGAAACCACAAATCCCTTATGCGTCAGCCAAGTTATATCTCATCATCAGTCAGTCAGCAAATCCTTGTCATCATACTGGATTTGAGAATCCTCAATATATTGGCTAGTATAACCCCTCCTAATCATCAACAGGGCCTTTTTCGCATCATGAAATCACCAGTTTCATGTTCAAATCCCATTAGAATCATCAGATCATGAAATCGCTAAAGTTATGTCCCATGATTTCCCCATGAAATCCCATTGGGTTACCATGTTTCTGTATGGTCACGTATGTCTCCACACCTTGCCGATAGCTCTCGGAAGCAGCCATGGAGGGGTTCTTGGAGCGGCACCTCAAAAAGTCAGGCCACGGGCGCCACCATGGTTGTCAATCATCAAAAATGGCTATGTCACTATGAAAAATGTTGGTATGGTGTGAATATCATGGTGAAAAAATGTGGTGTAACAATGTGTAACATTATGCAACTATGAAAAATGCTAGTATGATTGTAGTATTATGCTGATGTAATGATTAGTAATGGGTATATCTTATTTACTCTCCCATGAACTAACAAATTGCTATGGAATTCCATGGCTTTCCATACAAATCTAAACATGCTGGATTTTCCATAGCTATCTTAGTTTACTGAATGGTATATACCCTGACCTTCCAATGGCCATTGGTTGATTGGTTGTTGCTGGGGCGCCACCATGTTTTCTGGATTTTAGATTACCAATAAGGGTCAACCATTGTGTTGATGGTCTTGGAAGCCCAGGATATATATATATATATGTGTGTGTGCATACATTTGGAAACATCAAATAAATTTAAAGCATCCTGGAAAAACCAGTTCTATCTATTTTGGGAAGGGTCCTATTAACTACCAAAGACGCTGCTACTGCGACCCAGAAAGGGTGACCCAGGCAGATATGATGTTTTCACCATTGAGCACAATGGTTCACCAGTGCAAAAAGGATGGTACGAGTAGCATGAACAGAAAGGATTGTGGTTGACCAACGAAAGAGAAAAAAAATCCAGTACGAAACAACTAGCATGTGATCAACACAATTGTACACTGACCTGGAAACTTAGGGACGAAAACCAATACCATACGGTTTTGAACGAGTTTCAAAATCAATACGTACAGGAAATAGAACATGCAACAAAAGGGGAGAAAATAATAGCATGAAAAATGTTCCTGATTTTTTTTGTTCCAGCAAGATGATACTAACCCCAGAAAAAACCTCAGAAAAGTGCCATCGACATCCATTTACTACTATTTTCCGGGGATTTTGCCAATTTTTTATCGATTTCGGGGGGTTACCATATGTAAAAGGATGGTCCCAACACATCCCACTGGGCCGCCCCCAAGGCGTCCAGCCAATGGAAAAGGATGCGCTGCAGCATCTGCACGCATAACAAGCTTGGGAAATGCCTTTCTCCTAACTGGTGTATACTGTACATGTAGCACCGCAATAGATACCATCCTGGAAACAAGTTTCGGCATTTTTTTGAAATTACTACGGGTTACTATATATATATATACGAAAACATGTCCCGATATAAGTCGATATATATATATATATATCTGTGTGTGTGTGAAATTGCGTCAACATATATGTGTACACATCTGTGCACACATACATGGAGCCAAAACAGCAATAACTCTCCATTTGGGAGTCACTAGGAGTTCATTAGGTTCATAACTCCACTAATATACCAATAGTACCGCACAAGGCGGTGGCGGAAGTTTCAGAAATAGGAAACCTATAGGAGAGGTTGGTTGTTGTGAATCACGGATGGCAGAGCGAAGCCACTGATGGACCGCCAGGTTGTTGAGGTCTCCTCTCTTTCTCTCTCTTTCTTTCTCTTTCTCTGACTATCTACCTACCTACCTACCTATCTAATCTAATCTAACCTAACCTAACCTAATCTAATCTAATCTAATCTGTCTATCTATCTATCTCTCAATCTATCTACCTACCTACCTACCTACCTACCTATCTATCTATCTATCTATCTATCTCTCTCATCTGTCTATCTAACTATGTATCTATCTATCTATCTACCCATCTACCTATCTATCTATCTGTCTGTCTGTCTGTCTATCTATCTACCTGTCCATCTGCAAGCTTGATAACGAAGCTATTCTGCGAGACGTTTCAGGTTTTGAACTTGACAACATCAAAAACGCAGCAATTCTGCGAGACTTCCTCAATGTTTGAACTTGACAACGTCAAAAACGAAGCAATTCTGCGAGAGTTTGTCATTTTTCAAAGTTGACAAATTAAAAAGAGAAGCAATTCTGCGAACTTCCTCAATATTTCAACTTGACAACGTCAAAAACGAAGCAATTCTGCGAGACTTCCTCATTTTTCGAAGTTGACAACATCAAAAACGAAAGAATTCTGCGAGACTTCCTTCAAAAATGGAAAG
>Ga0126342_10023648_pt1 | contig 10032 bp, 10 predicted proteins | sample Cyp1metagenome_FD_92528 | JGI IMG/M metagenome (GOLD analysis project Ga0126342, IMG submission 92528) | Coral microbial communities from Lord Howe Island, Old Settlement Bay, Australia - Cyphastrea 1 metagenome | ecosystem: Host-associated > Invertebrates > Cnidaria > Coral ... | reverse complement strand
CTTCATGAATGTATTGTTGTGTGATGTAAAGTCACACACCACCCTTCATGCGTCTAAAGTTTCGCACCACCCTTCATTCAGTAAAATCATCCGTAACTCGGAAAATTGCTTCGCAACTTCCTTTGATAACCATGATTTACGGTTTTTTATTCGACCCAACTGCACTCATTTATCCGTTATTTCCTGGGTTAAAACCCCTCATTGATCATTGATTTTAAGCCATGAACGTGGCCATAAACTCGCCCCTTTATGCACCAGCTGCACCTGCGTCAGATCTCTCCGGACTGATCTCGTCTCGCACAACGCCCTGCTGAGCTGCGCTTTGCCAAAGTGGCCCTGGGCACTGCAGCAGTTGCAGCAGCAGCGGCCGGATCCGTTGAGCTATGGCTTTGCCCGGCAGCTGAAGGGTTCCGGCAGTTCCGGTGGTTTGTCATGATGTTCTCCGTTAAAACGGCATTAACGCATTAAAGGAGATCCCGTATATGTAGATGAAACCAGCTATGCAGTTGGAAGAAATTGCAGAGCTAAAAGCGGAGTTTACTTCCCCAGTCAGATTGATTACCCTCAGGTAATTTACTAAATGATTACAACGGGATAGTACGTGGGCCATTCTTCATAGCTATATGTCATTTTTTTTGCATTTCTTAGGTTCCCGTGGTTTTGTTTGTGAAATCATTGACAAAACACCATCCCAAAATCTTAATTTACCATGGCTCCTCTTTCCCTTATCAGCACTATGTGCAGTATCACTATTTTCTTCCATTATTTCGGTAATTTATGTGCACTGTGTACTATTTCTACGGTAGACGGTTCTTATTGCTATTAATTATTATTGTTGCTTTTATTTATCCTACCAGCGTTAGATTCTTTAAAATCATAAATGTTATATAAATTCTTTTTGTCATCATTGTTGTTATTAGATGCGTTGGAAAACAAAAACCACTTGTATATTAATTGGACCATCTACGACCATCATATTTGATGAAATTAATGACGTGATATACGATTGTTATCATATTTGATGGGGTTAATGTGCGTACTACTTCTACCATTACTGTTGATTATATTCTTAGTTCCAACATGGTATTACTAGCCCAATTACTGCGACTGTGGTCGACCAGGTCGCTGCAGCGATGGCGATCTGCGAGGAAAAGTCCGAGCTTTGATAGCTGTCATGGAGACATCGGGTAGTCTAGCCGTTGAAGGAACCAAAAGGGGGTTTCAACATGTTTCAGACATGTTTCAACTGACAGGAAAAATCTGAAAACACACCAAAACAGAGGAAAAACATGTGAGAGATCCCCCCAAAATAGAAACAATCAATCTGCATGTTTATACCATTTTATTCCAGATATATAGTAAGTATAAACAATCGCAACGGCGTCTTTTGAGATCTTTTAAGTAGCACGGAATTACGTTCCAACATCCACTTTGTATCCAAAGAATTACCACGCCCGAAGCTGCGCTTTTAATACGAAAACCATGCGTTGTAAGTAGACCCTACCACGCGAAGCATTCCACTTTGTTGGTATAGACTCCATAACTTGCGATCTAGGTTAAGGTTGCCTACCCCAACTTACAACTGGACTTTGGCCTTCCTGCAGGGTATACAATATTCAAGATCCGTTTGGAATCGGAACAATTTTTGACCCAGAACTCTTTTTGATCCAGTTGGCTAGTGGTAAATGGCTGTTGGAAGTTTGTTGTGATTTGATCCTGCCCGGTCCAGCTGCGGTCGTTTCTGTTCGTCATGGGACATCCCCTCCGGTAATCAAACGTTGCTATCTGGAAAATCCCCGAGCGAAACGGAGGTTTGAATATGAATGAAAACATAGTAAATGGTGAATTTTTAATTGCCATGCTACCATGAGGTATCCAAGAAGGACATCTATGTCCCAAGAACAGGGCTTGGAGCTCCAACTTTCGCCATGTTCGGAATCCCTGGGCCACCCTAAACGATGAGATCAATGAGATCAAATACCAGACCTTTGTTCACAATCAATCCCCGAAATCACCACAAAAGGGTGCTATAAACTATTCCTAAATGGATCTAAATGGTAGGTTTATGGCATTGGTTTTCCCATATTAGCTTAAGGAAGGGTTTAAAGACAACACGCCAACGAAACAGCAAGTTTTCCATCGCTCATTATGCGATGCCGCTGGCAACAGCTGCGACTTGCAACGCGAAGAGCAAGAGCATCAGGTGCGGAAGGTAACACCTAAATTCTGGTGACATCAAAAGGCCCTCTCTATCACTTGATGGTTAGTAAGGGAAACACCCCCAAAGAGGATCAAACATGGTAGAATATGACAGTCATTTGGTCCGACAACTCCGATTTCGTTAAAAAAGACTGTTCCAGCGGAAAGCTATGGTGAGGAAGGGAACGCAACTGATTTTGGTAGAAAGCTCATCAGACTCATCGGACTTTCCGTTTCCATGTTGCATAGGTTAAAAAAAAGGTTGCCACAGAATACCCACTGACATTTGCATCCAATCTTTCAGACTATGCAAGCACCATGTCAGGGATCGTAAATCTTGGATTGGCAGAAGGTTGATTGCCGCACTGTACTTGGACGGACTGCAAATTTCGAGATGTTGCAGCTTTGACTAAGTGACTATTTTATAGATTTAAACTTTACACCCGACTACGCCACAGTTTGACGCAGGTACTCTATACATCATTATATACGTATATATATATAATATAATATATATATATATAATATATATATGCTGTAACCATTTGTAACCAGCATCAACCATCCCATTTCCAGTCTCCGGCCGACTTCGGGTAAACCCTGGCCCACCTGGCCACAGGTCGTATGCTGTCTTCATCGCAGGCAGGATGGTGTCCGTAATTGGGCCATGTCCCTGAAAAGAAAACACCACCAGTCACCACCAAAGCACCTTGGTTAATGATGGTCAATGATGGTTAATGATGGTTAATGATGGTTAATGATGGTTAAGGATGGTTAATGATGTTGAATGATGGTGAATGATGGTTAATGATGGTTATACAGGGATATACCCTCTGGTAATTTAACAGTTTGCGAACTGGAACACCACCATCTTTAAGTTCGGTAATCACCTATAAATGTGCCATTTTCCAGTTCGCTATGTTAAATTACCAGGGGGTAAGTTGTAGTGGATGAACATCGTTAAAATTCACGGGAAGTGATCCAACGTGAAACAGGTCGATGAGCATTTGGGAAACTGATTCAGCGGAGGGATGCTGGAGCAGGGCACGCTGGGCGATGGCCGGGGTGTGAATTCCACTTTGTCTCTTGAAAGCCACCGCTTGAAGCAACAAACCCCTTGGAACACCAGAAAAATCACCAAAGTCGATTCCAAAAAACATCCACTTGACATGTTTTTTTTTTTCCGGAGCATCGATGCCCTTTGTCCGGTTGATGAATAGAGGGGCCGCTCCCATTGAACAAGCGACAAAGGTGAGGTATGGTGAGGTAGGATAAACGGCAGGCCACGACGGTCTTGCAACAATGTTCCCTCCCCATAGTGTTGGCTATATCCCCGTTATATCTAAAATGCTTGTGAAATCAGCTGTAGCAAGCGCAATCCTACAATATTCCCATATATTCCCATTACATTCCCTATATTCCCATGATATTCCCCATGTTTTCCATGGCGTTTCCCATCTTTTCCCGTGAGATTCCCATCCGTCACGGCACCGTCACAGGTGCCGCGCCCTGAAGTCCGACCAGACTTCGGGCGTGGTTGGCCTCATCCCGATCTGCTTGAGGGGCAGTTGCCCCAACAACTAGCCGAGAGCTTTCAACGAGGCCCGGGGGTTGCGGTTGGGATTGGGCATTGATAGGGCATTGATGATATATTGGACTTATTGGAGATTGTAATTAATATTGAAACCAAATGGTGATATGGTATTTAGTATCAGTAATGGACTAGAATGGGACTATAGTGGATTATTTATGGTAATAATATCATGTGATTATAACGGTTTATCATCTAAGGACCAGGGATAAATTGGATAAATTTCAATGGATCGGTTTTGAAGGGAACAAATTAACCGGAAAACCCCATATTTGCTGGTTTTAATGGGACACTCGATGGTTTCCGGTTTCGATTTTCCCTTAAATAAATCCATTGATTATAATATCTAAGGGAATCTAAGGCATCCATTCTTTTGGAGAATTTTGAACCATGTCCAATTTGGATTATTTAGAGCAGGTGATGTTTCTTTTTGCACATACAGTACTTGAGGCGGAAGTTTGTCGGGTGAAGCTGACTTTTGATGGTGAGAATTGATTCATATTCATACAACATAGTAATACCGGTGGAACTTCTCCCATAAATATCAATGGGATGCCACTTTAAAAACAACTTCATACATGACTGATATACCTCATGCAAGGTCCAAGGTGCTGCCCTCCAGTTGTAATTTTTATAATGTCCATTAAGATCATTAAGTATATAGATATGTCTACCAAGGGGTCTACCATAATCCTACTATAGTTGTTGGAGTTCTGAAGCAAAATTTTGCTGACTATGACTGACGACTTGGTGCCCATGGTTCCCATCGTTCAACGTTCGAGATGTCAGGCCTGCCCCTGGCCCGCGAATCGCTGAACTACGGCACCGCGACTTCGTCCTTTCGCTTCGGGCATCCGGAGTTCCTCAAGGGGCTGGCAGGTGGTGCGGGACGCGGGATGGTGGGGGCTACAAGTAGACTACAAGAAACCACAGTGATTTTATTTGGTGATAAAATATGATAAAATAAGTTATTGATGTTGATTATATTTGATTATTGGGTTACAACATCAGCAAGGATAAATTATGATTGATGATGATGAATGATTACACCCTGGCAATTTGCGAATTGGACAAACAAGAATATGTTTTGTGACACCTTTTTCGATCGAATCCTCATTTTGATTGATGATTCCGGAAACCAACCCTCATTGTGATTGTTTAAATATCATGTTGTTGGCTTAAATGACCTTGAATCCCTACATCGAACGGCGATTTCTGACCCCAAAGAGACAAACATGATCTTGATAGATGGCTCATAAATCCTCATTTTGATTCTTTGAATCACTTTACATCTCCAACCTGAATTCTGATTGAGTCTAAACAAATCCTCTCAGATCATGGTTGGTAAATCCTCAGAAAAACATATCTACCAATCCCTATTTCTGAATCATTTCGTCCGAACTTTCCCCCAGAACTTCTGAGTTTCTGCCCCTTCAGAAAGCCTCGTTTTGGAGGCTTCCTATCGCAGCAATATGGCGCCCCAGTGGAAGCCAGCTGTCTGATGACCACGGGTGGTGCTTCCATGGGGGTGGACCTTGCTTTGCGAAGCTTCAGAGGAAGTGGAGGAGTGCCATGGCTGCCATGGTGGATTGCCATGGAGCTTAGGATGGATATTTCATGGTGGTCAAATGGTGGTTAGATGGGGATTTCACCATCTTGCAATACAATGATATATGATTTAAACATATTTAAAATCTAAAAGGTGATGCCAGTTGTAAGTTGTTTTTTTTTTGACCCGCATGAATACTACCGCGAAAAACGCCTAACCATTCAGCGTATTTTTCCAATTTCCAACCCAGCTATATGCCCCACAAACCCAAACGTCAAACCAGTGATTTGCGCCAACTTAGCTATCGTACACGGGGAGGCTCACCTTGGATTTTTTCTGCACGTTAGAGTGCCAGAGGGTGAGATCTATTGGGTAGATGTAAAGGGTATATAGGTTGACGTTTGGCAGGTAAATCTTGCTTTTTAGCTATGTTTTGCCGGAAAGTCGTTAATGAAGAGTAATTTATTTAATTATTTGGAGGATTAGATGAGTAGAAATGTAAATGGTAGGTGGATGACGGTTGAAAAGGAACATTAACCACCAATGCTATGTCACTCAGTAAGCTGACCTGTACAAATAAGTGGTAAGTTGATGCAAGTTGATTGCAATACCCTGCCAGCTAAATATCAGTTTGTTGGGAGGGATTTGTTTTACTGTGTTTTACCAAAACAGTTTGGATAATGGACAACCATAGTAAAGCCATTAATCAATGTATATCTTTATGTTTGGAACGCACATTTTGATAATGGAAGATGACGAGATGCAGCTGATTTTTCAAAAAACTATGCTTCTCATTGCAGCTACGCTTCTCACCGACCCAGATGCCATGACCACAAGAAAATTCTATGCAAACATACATTCATACGTACGTACGTACGTACGTACGTAAATACATACGTACATACATACACACACACATACATACACACACACAGATACATACATACACACATACATACACACATACATACATACACACACACAGATACATACACACACACAGATACACAGATACACAGATACACAGATACACAGATACACAGATACACAGATACACAGATACACAGATACACAGATACACAGATACACACACACATACATACATACATACATACATACATACATGCACACAATAGCATGTTCCCAGGCCCATCCCTGAGGTGTGCGTCTTTGAAGAACCAAGCTACTACTTGTCCTTCAACATGGCCAGAGATCAAGGTGCGTCCCTTGAACGGGCCTGCGGTGGTGTTTGATGGGGAGCCAGTTGGAACTAGGTATTGAGTTTCCCAACCATTTTATACATCACGTATAACTATATCATATGCTAATGCGTTTGCGATAGACAATAAGTTTCAATTTGGGTAGACATCGCGGCTGAACGTTTTCAAATCTTCAGTGTTCACGACCGGGGACTGTAAAACGGGTGGCCTACAGCCAGGTCAACAAGACATCCCACGCAAAGACTTCTCAGCCTACCCGGATCTACCCGGCCTATCCGAAACCAAAAATCTCCCCATTTTTCACTTCGGCTAGGCCTGGAGTGTCGGAGTGTGCCGCTGTACCAGGATGGCATGGACCTTGATCGACTGGAGGACTCTACCTGGATGATTGGCAAGACGAGTTGCATTAATCTGAGGGTGTACCTCAAAAACTTCCAGACAGATGTTCCATGGTGGGAATCTACCGTTAAAAGAACCCAAAAATGAATTCAACAAAAAAAAGACATTCATTTTTTATTCTCGGCATCATACAAAGATGAATGGCAACTTTTCTCATTGTTTTCCGGTTGTCCCAACACCCACCTTGAGCCAGGAGATATGCATGGAAGGCAATGTCCGGAGACTTGGATTTCGATACCCTTGGCCACTGGTGGGTTTCCCGAAAACATCGAACTCAAGATCTGCAAAATAGGAGGTTTTTCAGCCAAGGATTCTTCGATATTTTTTCACTTTTTTCAATGTGATAATGTGCATATAATACCTATATATACATAGATAGATATATGTGCATTGTATATCATTACAGATATATAGATATATCAAAATGTATATATATATATATATGTATAAGGACACAAGTTACAGTAGCACAACTCGTCCCGATTCTTGGCCGTTTTTCTTGGCTAAGGATGGTCTATACCATCCCAGTGCACCACAATCCCACGGGCTACACCATGGGAAACGAGAAGCGCCAAAGACTTGTCGAACTCGCCAGGAATCCCTGGTGATGGGATGTTGGCACTTCATGGACCAACATCCCAACATGACTAATCCATGGTTGATTGGGAATAATAACTAATGGTATATGAATGTTAATGACTAATATATTACTGGTTATGGTATAGATGGTCCATAGAAATAGATGGTTTACCGTAATTAAACATGGGTGGATTTTCCATGGCTATGTTAGTCGTAACCAGAGGGTATATAATCATTGGTAATAATGGTTGATGACTAATGGTTAATCATAACTAATGGCATGACTAATGGTATAGTAATGTTAATGTGAATTAATGATGCTTAATCACTAAGACTTAATATTGGGAAAGGTATGGGAAATGTACTACAGAAACATCTCCTGGTTGATGAAGCGAAGACTTAGTTCAATGAAAACAGTGGCTAAATGATGAGGGAATTTTTGGTATACCGGCTTCATTACTATTCCCACAAGGACCCATTGTTGACATGTCATTCCCCAAAGTGTCTGGCCACGGGCTCCGAGATTTCCGCGGCACCAGGAAGTACGATTTCATGGTCGTGGCAGATGAGGTGGGCCGTTGAAGGAACGGTGGAAGGTTTCGATGGGTTTTGTATCGGTTGGGGCAGCAACCAAGAAAAACAGCTTGGATAAACTCAAGAAAACCTATGAAAACCATCCATAAGAAGCAACTAATGAATGGTGACATGAACAAAAACCATTCCAGAAGTCGTAAAGCCGCACAGATGTCATGATGTGATCCTCAGTGCATCCCGGCTGTATGATGGCGGGGCCAAAGCAGCCCAGGAAAAGGCCAGGGGTTGGCAATTGATTTAACCATTGGACCATATCTAGATGGATTGTATGCTACACTTAGATCTTCACCGTTTCACCCTTTTGGGACTAAATGGATTTACATGAATTTACCAAAAAATCCCAATAGACCTCAATATAGAGGATCAACCAACCATCAACCAACCATCCAGATATCCTGCTGGATGAGGCGTATCAGCTCTTGAATTTCGGCCCGCCCGATGCTTGGGCGTTGATCTGGCAATTTCACCATCACTGGGAATTCTGATTGGATGCAATAACCATGATGATCTATAATGAAGATAATGGACTATAATTCATGATGTCTCCAAATTGATGATTATAGGATCATTATGATCATTATGGAATCATGAATTATGATGATCATAATGATCATAATGGGGATATCATGGAATATCATCGAATTGTTCAATGGACTATAATTAAGTAGATAACTGACAATTTGGTCTTGGGGCATGTTTGTATACGTGGGACGGGCCTCCTCCAATTCATTGCGTCATTTTTATGGGAAGGTGATGGACCATCTGATAAGTTCCATCAAATAAAAAGGGACACCAAAATTTTGTTTCAGACGGCCAGAGTCCAGTGGTAGCTTGAAAAATCAGAATCCCACATACCCTCTGGTAAACTAACATAACTATGGAAAATCACAATTTTTCATGGGAAAATTCTCACTATAAATGGTCATTTTCAATAGCTATGTTAAATTACCAGAGGGTATCCTTTTCCCACTGGTTGATTGAGGGTTCCCATGGAGCAACCAATAGCACACGTCTGGATTTCCGGGTTCGCCCCAGGAATAGTGTTTGTGGCTTAGTTCACGGCAGGGATCGCTGTGTAACTAGGGCTCATCCACTTTTCTTAAGTGGGTCACAGCCAAGAAAATCAACCCACTTCCCGGGGTGAACTACTTCAAGATGAAAGCTGGTGAGCCACCCTATTTTTAAACTTGTTCACTGGTCAAAATCACACCTCATTTTTCACCAGTTTTGTTTTTCAAAACCAACCAGCTGAACCATTATGGTCAGAGTCACACCTTGCTTTACCATTTGTTTGGAGTTTGGACCAAAATCAAAATCATATCCTCTTTTTCCCGCCATTTTTTGATGCTTAAACTGTCAAACCACCCAGCTTCAGCCTTAAGCGACTTTCCAGGAAGTGCAAGCGCTCCACTTCCACGACTCCGCAGAGGATCCCCGGGTCGTTTCGGTGGGCACCTTCTCCAAACTCATTGGCCCCGGCGTGAAGGTTGGATGGCTCCAGGCTGATGCGCGGCTGCTGAAACGGATGGCCGCGGTGGGCTATGTGGAGACGCCTGGCATTGCATGGCTTAAAAAAGGCTTGGAGGAAGGGGAAAATATGGGAAAATGCTGGTTTTTATGGGAAACATATGGGAAAATTGGGAAAACTGATCAGGTTTTATCCAATTCATGATAGGTAAATGATCGCCACAATGGTGGTAAATGTGTCATTTTACATATATATATTTGGGAGGGGACTGTTGTGGCCGCCTCTTTTTTAACTATTGTTGTCAAGTTTTTAACTAACCATGAACTATTTCACTGGGAAACCTACACAAAAAAGTCATGAATAACTCTTGAACCATTGTTTAGCCAAATGTCTTGCAATTTTATTTGGTAAGTTCCAGGCAGTCTTGACAAAT
>Ga0126342_10023647_pt1 | contig 10033 bp, 8 predicted proteins | sample Cyp1metagenome_FD_92528 | JGI IMG/M metagenome (GOLD analysis project Ga0126342, IMG submission 92528) | Coral microbial communities from Lord Howe Island, Old Settlement Bay, Australia - Cyphastrea 1 metagenome | ecosystem: Host-associated > Invertebrates > Cnidaria > Coral ... | reverse complement strand
TGCGGATATTCTTTTTGGACTAGTGAGGTTATATAGACCTTTTTTGATGTGTCTTTTTTTTCTTTTTAAGGAATCTATAGAAGACATTTTGTTGATGAAGTGGTTCTGGATTTCAATTAGTGATTTGAGGAGATGCTGCAATGCTGTTGTTTTTCCTGGAATCAGGATCGGAGCGGCCGTATCAAAGATGCCACGCAGAGTGGCCCGAAATCGTTTGCCCATTCGCGAAGGGCAGTTGCACTCAAATTCGATGTCAGAGCCATGCTTTTACCCATCCATCGTGGCTCTACTCCGGTGTCCCAAAAGCCTGGTACATCTTGAAAGTTCAGGACTTCCCGCCTCAGGGTTGCTTTCGTATGAACACTTCAACAGGAGGATAATTACATTGTTGGTCTACCCAGGGGCACCATGGATCCCTAATTAATTTGCACCCAAACGGTGAGAGGCCGTTTGTGCTGAGGGCAAGCGCAAACATCGGACACAGCGGCAAGTCAGCGCTCCCTGCGCCCGTGTGTGTCTCGAGGGCCGACGTGTGAGGAAGAGTTGTGGTATGCTGAACGAAAAGATGCAGCGTGCTTTTCCAGGCCCGTTGAGGAAGATGGCGACCTTACATTGTGCTACCAGTTGTACCCAGGCAGAGGTGGAGTCCAAGAAAGGTTTTGGCCAAGCTCCTTCGGTGAATGATGGGAAGTTCCCTTGGCAAAATAATGGGTGATTTTACCATTGAAAATAGTGACTTGAGCCAGGGAAAATGGGGATTTGATGGGATATTCATGATATTCATGGACATTCACATGGTGATTAATCGGGATCAACGGATATGATTGGGATTTCGGCTATTATATTTGGATTGGTTGAGATACCCTTGAGATTTCCATAGTGTTGTTGGTTTACCAGGGGGTAGTAATTGATCACTATTTTGGTGGTATGGTAGTTGCCGCAATTAATTATTGAACGGAAGTTGAGGAGTACGAAAGTACGGCTGTTTATCGTACCCTGTTGTTCCATAATTCCTGTTTCCTCAGAACGTTGGGAAAAAAAACTTACTCTCGACTTTCTCCTAACTTTTTTGTCGTTCTATAATTCTTGTTTGTGTTCTATAGTCGTGTTTTTGTTTTTCCTCATATTTCTCATTTCTCACATTTACCAATTCTGTCCCAATTGTGTGTGTTCTAAAATGGCGTGTTCTATAATGAAATTTGCAATAATTCCGTTCTATAATTCTGGTTTCTATTTATATACATTCTTCCGGGGTCCAAGAAAGATACATTATCATAAACTGATTTAAATACATGCAAGGAACCTCCAAGACTCACGCAATCTGCGTGTTGCCGGTGATGGGAACTTGAGGACCGAGGTATGTACTGTACCATATCGGAAGTTGAGAAGCACAACTTAATTATAGAACAGCCAAAACTTTATTATAGACCAGGATCCGAATCCGCGCGGAATCGGGATCCGGAGGAGTACGAAAGTACGATATTTTACCGTACTTTTGTACTCCTAATTCCGTTCTACAATTGTGGCAACTCCTGTAACCCCGATCAATGAAATAGTTAGGGTTTGGAAATTTAGGGTTTACATTATCACGGGAATCCATTCTTCGGAATAGTAAATGGTGGTTTTGTCATCAGCAATTGGGGTTTAACATGGCTTAACTATCCTGAAGTGAGTATCATGGTAATCTCTTCCGCCTATGGTAACCCCCAAAAACCATGGAACAGTAAAATCCTGCTAAGACAGTGGCAAAGGGCTTTTTCCCTTTTTTTGTGGGGGACGCTGTAGTGTAGTATTACATACTCCCCAATATCCAAACACTGGTGTAGGTTGTTGGATGTGTTCATGTCTTGGGGGCTAGTCATAGGGATAGTCCTGGGGTACATGTAATATGGTTATTACCACTGGATGCAACTAGGATGCACTCCAAATAGATATCCCTGAGTATGGAAGGGTTCATGACGAAGTCTGAAAATGGATAGGGTCCATGAAACATCACGGGTGACAAAGTTGAATGGGACACATCTTTTTTTTTCCTTTTTTCGGACCGTTTCTTTCTTCAACTCCACAGTCCGAGTCCTTTCCCAGAGCTGTAGCCATTTCGGCCTAAACAAACGACCTGTGATTTCGCCCCGACTTCACCCGTCACGATGGCTCCGAAGGGAACCAAGGGAACCAAGCGCACCGCTGCCGTGGCCCACGTGGAGGTGGAACTTCCTGAAGCGAAGAAACTGAAGGAGCGATTCGCGAAGTGCGAAAGCGGTGCATCCCGAATCATTGAGCAACCATACGGTCATCTTGTTCTATATGGGATGTTTACCCCCAGCTATATATATATATATCTCTTTGTATATATAGATATAAATACATAGGTCGATAGATAGGTCGATGGATGGATGGATGGATGGATGGATGGATGGACGATAGATAGATAGGATAGGATAGGATAGGAGAGGAGAGGAGAGGAGAGGATAGGATAGGATAGGATAGGATAGATAGATCGATCGATCGACAGACAGACAGACAGACAGACAGACAGACAGACAGACAGACAGATAGATAGATAGATAGATAGATAAGTCGTTCATTCGTTTGTTCGTTAGTTGGAATGTGTCGTTTGTCACTAGATAGTTAGTTAGTTAGTTAGTTAGATAGATGGCTAGAACGATGGCTGGATGCATGGACAGATTAGATTAGATAAGATAAGATTAGATAGATAGATCGTGGGATACTAGTTACATGTGCCGCTAGTTGGATATGCACATCCAAGTGCTGCTTGGGATTTCCAAGGATAGTCAGCAACCAATTTTCCGATCTGAGGCAATCACATTGGGGAGGATGAGCAATGTACTGTACAATACTTGGAATCCTTATGGATGTTTGCAAAAGGTGATGTCGGTGATGTTTATTATGCGTGATGCCGTGATGTCACAAGTTGTGTAAAGCAACGATCTCAGCCACATTTTGTGGCACCCAGCAACTTATGGGAGATACCGCTGCGTGTCGGTGGGTCTTGCAGCTTCCTGTAGAGTTCGCTGTAGAAACGATGTAGATCACCTAAAACGTTGGTCAAACTATCAAGGAGTGAGACGTAGTGAGACAAATCATGAAACATGTCTCCATACTGTGGATGGGCCAGCGAAATCCACCAGTTGAAAACGGTGGTAAACACCCCATTATTTATAGCTGGTTGGTGGTTTGGAACATTTTTTACTTTTCATTTCATATATGGGATGTCATCCTTCCCATTGACGAACTCCATCATTTTTCAAGATGGGCACATTGCACCACCAACCAGATAATGCCAGAGTCACCATCCGCAATAGAGGTTTTGCTGAAATTTTATGATATTTTATGGCCAATATCCCATTATATTCCCATTATTTATAGGCTTTCAACATGTTTCAAACCATCCCTTAAATTGGTGTTTTTTTTTGGATTTCGCTGGCCCATCCACTGGCGAAACCCAAAACCCAAGTGACCTCAAGGAGACTTTGAAAGCCTATGGCGTTTCAAAGACCTCCTACGACGCCGTGGTGGAGGCGCGGAAGTCGGGGGGACATCCTGGGTGGAACATCCTGATGGTCATCCCAAGAAGAATTGGCATTTTCAATGGGGAAAATGAAGGAAAATGATGATAAACATCTTTAAAATATGGGGGTTTGCATGAGTGTATACCCTTGTTACCCCCCTATTTATTGTTTTTTTCCATCATTTTTTCAAGGGAACATGATGATAAAAAACATGGAACAGCTTGTTGGATGGTGGCAACCCCCAGCTCTCGCTTGGAAGAATGGTTCGGTTTGGGGGAATCATACCCAGATTATATACGTTATATATAGATATCGATATGGATATAGATAAAAATAATGAATATAGATGCATAGGAAGATGATATTCAACATCGAGGATCTTGCCATTTTGTTGTGAGGTTGCTGTTTCGAAGCGGGCATGTTTTCTAAAGGTCGTCCTTGTCTATGAATAATGAATGCGTAGATACCCCTGTTTATGAGAACAACATAGACGTATTGCAATTTCATTGACATTATGTATATATATATAAGATTGATCATGATGAATCCAATTTAATCCATGCACAATTCATGTTTTTCCCAATTGTCCCAGATCTATGGGTCAGAAATCAGAATTGAATATGATTGTATACCCATATTCACAGATATGTCCACCTACCCCAATTCATGAGAATAACATAGAATACCCATTGAATTTCTTACAATTTCTTGGATTAAATGCAACAACTTGCAGTATTTGATTGGCGGTTTCAGTTTCCCATTCTATTTGAAACAATTTGGAATGGTTGTCTCTGGATGTGATATGATTCCATATTTGGAATTATTTCGAACCACTGATTTTGTATACCTTCTGGTAATTTAATAGTTTGCTATTGAACATGGCCATTTATTTAACGTTGATTTATGGAAAATGGTGACTTTCCACTTCGCTACGTTCAATAACGAGAGGGGCATTTTTTGTTGCCACGTTGGATGACCGAAGGGTACAACTGAGTTCAGGATCAGAGGATGAGGAGAGTCATTTACCATCTGCAGAAATATGAGGATTTCATCATGTAGCCTCTGGTAATTTGTTAGGCGAACATGGCAGAACATGGCTGTCGTTGATGCAAACCGAACTCTTTCAGATGGTGATGGATTCCAGGTCGCAAAGGTTGTAAACGTTTACCGGAGGGTAAACCACTGGGGAACTAACATAGCAATGGAAAATCACCATTTTTAATGGGAAAATCCACTATAAATGGCCATTTTCAATTGCTATGTTAGTTCACCAGAGGGTAAACCACTGGAGGATGTGATTTTCTGCCAGGCACTTCAGCACCCTCTGATCGATGTGTCTGACTCCGCCAGGGACATGTTGATCGCCAGTGTTTTGAAGGGTCGGGGACCGGGGAGCCAAGGAGGTCACTAATAGAGACCTTGTTGTGGATGTAGCTGGTATCTATTCGTGGTATCAGCTGAGATGTTTTAGTTTCACAGACTGGTCAATGTCCTATATTCTTGAATATTTCTTAAATGAAGGCTGTTGATTGACCAGTTTCAAGGGGCCATCTATGGCCGTTTTGATGGTTTTTGATCCCAGAGCCATATATTATTTTGATCACCTCAGCTATCGTCCAAGATCATCCAACCCCAAAAGATAGACCATTTTCCTACTGAGATCTTAGTTTCTATCTTTTTTTTGTTACATGGGTTGCTGATATACAGTGTACACATATATATATATATATCTAAAATATATATACATTGCATAATTATATATATATATGTACATATACACATTGTCAATTGTTTTTTAATACATCGCGTTCAGACCAACGCCCACAACGCCCCAACGGCTTGCGATCCCACCAGGCATCTGTGTGCCGGTCAACCAGCGCCACGAGTTCCAGAACAGCTACGTGGAAATGTTGGCGCAGACCTTGCAAGGAGCGGTACGGGCCGGTACGGGCCGGTACGGGCCGGTACGGCGGGCCATGGGTAGCCAGCTGGTTTTGATATCTATTATAATAATATATAATATATAGAAATGATATATAATATAAACATATATAATATAGATATATACATACATTTGAGTCACACTTATGATACATAATATAGAAATGGAAAATATATATGCTGATAGTATACTCTTCTGTGAGAACAGGGGTGCTCATGAGAGGGCTCCTCATGGGCCTGATGTAAACATTAAAAATAATCAAAAATCATCAGATTTAATTTCTTGTCAGTCTGGGAACTTTGGACTCTGTGTTTGGCAGGTCTGGACCATGGGTTTGTTGGATCCAAAGTGACTTGGGCCTTTGTAGCTCATTGTGGCTCATCCCCTCGACTGACCCTGGATTGCTTAATTATGCTGTAATTGCTGCAGTTTGCCATGGGTCGGGACAAAGGGAAGAAGCCAAGGAAACTTGGTTTGGTGATAAGGTGGGAAATCCACTGCCAATGAAAGACATCTGTGTGTCCAGAGTGGGCCACAAACATGAGGTTTGCAAATTGCAAGATGGCAAAAGCTGGTAGTAGATAGGGTGTGGGTAGTGGCCACAGTTCTCAGGGGGCTCATGATACAAATCTAATCTAAGGACTGACCAGACGCAGATGGGTAGCTATATGGCTGTGCCACCTGGCTACTACCCTCCAGCCCACTGGCAAGCTCCAGCTGTGCAGCCACCTACACACCAGAACCTTTCTGGAGCCTTGCATAAGTGAGGGGTTCCTTAGGGCCAATGGTCAGGAGTCTTAAAAGTAAAATGGTGGCTCACCAGCTGAAAATGGATCATGTGAGGCTACCCATATCTTACAAAATCCTTTATTGTTAGCTGGGGAAGGTAGATGAACTGAGTTGTTGTGATGCAAATATGTAGTGAAATGTGCACAGAGACCCTAATATTAACATGGATGGTTCACCATGGGCACCCACCCAAAAATGTTTATTTGAGGGTAAACATTATATGAATGGAGTTGTAATCATGCAACTAGATTGTGAACTGTGCACACTGGACCCACAATGAATGGTTCACATTGGGCACCCCCATCAAAATGGCTAATATGAGGGCACCACATTTTCACCACCATCAAAATGGCTAATATGAGTGCCCCTCATTTTTGGGAAATCCATTAAATTAGGATGGGCAAGGTAAATAGACTGAGTTGTGGTCATGCCAATTCTGTTTGAAATTCCCAAGCTGGGCCCAGAATGGATGGTTCACAATAGACATGATTCACAATAAGCTCTCTTTTTTATTTTATGATGGATAATGTGAGGGTAACCCTTGTTGTGGGAAAACCACCTATATTAAGATGGGCAAGATAGATGAATTGAGTTGTGAGTATGCATTGTTCTGTGTGTGCCACTTGCCAGGTAACTAGCCATGACCTGTGATGAAAATGCATTGGGTGGATTGGGTTCAGTCAGCTGAGGATTGCAGATGGTCCCTCATGGAGGAGCACAGTCATGGCAATCTTCTGATCCTGCCAGATCAGAGCCTGATGATGATGATGAAGACAGTGATGATTCCAGCTCCAGTTGCTTGGCTTTAACAGTGGGATACCACACATATGAGGGCCCAATCTCAAGCAAAAGGATTGGGCTTGAGACACACCACACTCATGCACACTCATGCAAGTAAGAAAGACAATTTTGACCATTGAATACCACCTGTCTCAAACCTCACATCTTCCAGCAACCTCAGGCAGCTCATCAGAGCCTTTCAGTTGCATTAGTGTGGTGGGAATGGTTGGGGTTAGAGCCCCAAGGCAACACCAACACTTTGTAGATTCCAGCCAGTATGGCATATGATTCAGGCATTCAGGCATCAAATTACCAAGGCATTCAGCACCCTCAACTGTGCAAAGCTGCATTGCCAGCTTCAAATAGCCCATGGGTTTGCAGGTCCAGGAAGAAAAAGAAAAAGAAGACCTCAAAGAGAAAGAGTAAAGGACACAGGGGCAAAAAGAAGAAGAAGGACAAGAAAGTCCTGGTGTGGCAACCCTCAGTGCACACAACAAGCATAGAAAATGATGTGTTTAAGTTGGTATGGGTGAACCCTAGAAAGAATAGCCAAGAATAAACTATGGGGGCTTGAGTGGGAGAGCTTGGGGCTTTTCATGGAGGGCCACCATCCTGGCAGGCAAGAAAGACAAAGACAAAGATGAATCATCAGATGCACTGAGTGTCTTGGCAGAAGCCAGGTCCTATTCAGGAAATTCACAACAGGTGGTAGTGCATGAAATCATATGGTAGCCCCAGATAGACCTACCATCAGCAATTTGGATTATGCTAGTCTTTTACTAGAGTCTATGGAGTGGATCTGAATAGTGCCCACAATTAGGCTTCCAGCCTGACAGGGGTTTGAGCTTATGTTGACTATGAAGTCTGCCATGCTAGGTCAAGCCAAGCTTGGGCATTACAATGGGGGCCATCACAAGCACCCTTTGCCCATCACAGCCATCAATTCAGGTGAAGATGTAGACAAGAAGGAGGTTCCTGCTTGCTCTCTTGGAAGGTGCAAGAAGAACAAGTCCAACTTATACCCCAGGAGACTGTGGTTTTCAGGGATGCCCACTTGAAGTTGCCAAGGGACAGGGTGTAACTTTTAACACTGGGGACAGAGAGAGATATATATATAGATTGTATTGAGCTGTACTTTTCAGTTGTTCACAAACTAAGTTCAGAATTAGATGCATATGTTGGCCTTTCCATGCACATGCACATGTACACCACATGCACTGATATTTAAATTAGAAGTGGTAATGTATAGCATCAAGTCCATGTAATTCAGACATTCTTAGTACCATTACTCATCTCCACTATTCAAGATGCAGGAAAGTAAAGTTTACCTACTGAAGCTTGTAGACATAGAAGGTCATAGTAAGTCATAGTAATGATGTATGCACATGTGACATTCCTTTGTGCATGGGTTTATTAGCTGGTGCATGCTTGAACAGCATGCAAAAGGTTGCAGGCAGTCTTGGTCTGACACTGCAGGAGAGATTGTCTCAGGCTGTTGAAGGCCATAGACCCAGACAGGTTTGCAGATGGCATGAGGCAGGCACTGTCAGATGACCAGATCTCAATGGTGTTCTGGCTGGCATGTGGGTTCCCACCACAAATGCGACTTAGAGAGCTGTCTGCCAAAACCAGAGGGCAGCTGATACTTGTCTTGTGTTTCTGTGGGCCCCCTATTGGGATGTGCATAAGATTCAGTGGATGCTGTTTGATCACAGAAAGTGCCATTCTATTTGCCAATCATTATAAAGAATGGGCTAGTGGTACTTTTCATGGTTCATGCAGGTACTCAGGTACACAATGCTGATAAACTGAAATGAATAGGTAAAATATATATTGAGACTGCATTCTTCATAGGACATGGTGGCCTTATGCATGGTTTTCACAACAAGGCACCTCAGCTTTCAGCACCTCAGGAAAGAGAAGTTCCTGGAGAATGCACAGAGAATGACACAAAGGTTGGGACAATCAAGGCTGACTGAGGTTGACCCTGACTATTCAAACCTTGATACTCATTGGCAAGGGGCTGGGGCACTGGACATGGATGGTTTGGGTGGGCTTCATATGGGCTGTAGTAGTAGTAGTAGTAGTAGTAGTAGTAGTAGCAGTAGTAGTAGTAGTAGTAGTAGTACTAGTACTAGTAGTTGTAGTAGTAGAAGAAGAAGAAGTGGTAATAGTAGTAGGTTAAACTGGTTATCAAGGCAGCTAGCTGTTCAGCATTCCATTGCTGATTGCAGTACAGGTAGGGCATTTGAGGCATATGCAAAGAAAACCACAGTCAATGACTGTATATTGGGGTGGTGGGCTCATTGCTGATTTGACATGTCTATACAGTTTGGGTGCCATCATTGTGAATTAATTCTATCATTTTCAACCAAGTCCATGCTGGTGGTATTAACCCAGCACTTCAACCAAGCATTTGGCACCAGAATGGGTGATGTAGATTTTTTCAACCAAAGCAAGCTGGTCCTATTGCAAGGGGGGTGTGCAACCTGTACACTGCCAACTCCTGCACAAGGAGATGGTGGCAAGAAAGTATGGCTGGGACGATGTTTGGGCTGGCAAGCCTGTGGGTGCAGCTTGGAGGGATGGATGTGCAGGGGAGGCCCACTAGGGCTTAGGAGCATTATTATTGTTGTTGTTGCTGTTGCTGCTGCTGTTGCTGCTGCTGTTGGTGTTGGTGTTGGTGTTATTGTTGTTGTTCTTCTTGTTGTTGTTGTTGTTGCTGCTGTTGCTGGTGCTGTTGTTGTTGTTGTTGTTGCTGCTGTTGGTGTTGGTGTTGTTGTTGTTCTTATTGTTGTTGTTGCTGTTGCTGTTGCTGCTGTTGTTGTTGTTGTTGCTGTTGTTGTTGTTGTTGCTGCTGCTGTTGCTGTTGCTGCTGCTGTTGGTGTTGGTGTTGCTGTTCTTATTGTTGTTGTTGTTGTTGTTGTTGTTGTTGTTGGTGTTGGTGTTGTTGTTGGTGTTGTTGGTGTTGTTGGTGTTGTTGGTGTTGTTG
>Ga0126342_10023646_pt1 | contig 10033 bp, 7 predicted proteins | sample Cyp1metagenome_FD_92528 | JGI IMG/M metagenome (GOLD analysis project Ga0126342, IMG submission 92528) | Coral microbial communities from Lord Howe Island, Old Settlement Bay, Australia - Cyphastrea 1 metagenome | ecosystem: Host-associated > Invertebrates > Cnidaria > Coral ... | reverse complement strand
TACATATATATATACTACATATATTTATATACTACATATATATATATATATATACATATATGTATTATCATATATATATATATGTAGTATATAAATATATGTAGTATATATATATGTATTAAATATATATGTATATATATATATAGATGTATTATATATATAGATATATGCATATATATATATATATTTGTATTTGTATGAAATATATATACATATATGTAATAGATATGTATTTAAATGTATTATATATATAGATGGATGGATGGATGGCTATGTATCGATGAATGGATGCATGCATGCATGCATGGATGGATTGATGGATGGGGCATGTGTGCTTCCCCAGCTTCTTGAGGTTTCATTTTTGGTGCAGCACGTGGGCGTTGCTATCGCATTGTCTCAGCTTGACATGGGCGATGACATGGCTTTGCTCACATTTGACTAGCGTTGAACAGGACAATTCACCACAACACCATTTCTGAATCGTTTGTTTGCAATGTTGCCCTTTGTTGTGCAAATTCGTTTAACATATTCCAATGCACAGTATCTCCGGTGCTGGAATCTGATACGATGGAATGTGGCTGCGGCGGTGTGTTTTGGTGATGCGGGGGAAACCATTCAGACTCCCAGGATACACGCTGGTTAATAGTTAGGAGCGGTGTTGCAAATGGTTTTGTCCAAAAAATTAGAAAACCCATACTGTTGAATGGTGAAAATGATTATCAACCACTAGATTTCATTTCTTTCCCATCAATTTCCAGACAGACCCAATATTCCTATATATATAATGTATATATATATATATTCTGTATGTGTGTATATATATATATTGTGCCTCCCCCAAAAACCCACCGAAGATCATATTTCATTGACATTTACAGTGTTTTCGTAGCAATTTGGTATATATATATATTTTTAGGAGGTATAATTTTAGTTGAAAATAGGAAAATAGGTACCATCTCTCTCTCTCTAAGTATAAAAACATATAAATATATTTATATATATTATATAATATATATCTATAGATGTATTTAGGGGAAATTTTGTTCAAGGGCGTTTGCAAACGTTTGCAAACGGTTCCTTAGTCCGGCCTCCTGGATTGAAGATTGAAAATTGAAGGCTGGGAAAAAACTCCCTCAGAAAAAACTTTTTCAATTCAGCCTCCTGGATTGAAGATTGAAGATTGAAGACTAAGAAAAAAAAACTTCTTCAATCCAGGAGACTGGATTGAAAAAGTTTTTTCTGGACCTTCAATCTTCAATCCTGGATTGAAAAAGTTTTTCTCAGGTCCTCAATTTGCAATTTTTGATCCGAAACAAAACCAGCTGATACCAATGTTCCGGTAAGGGCATCCTCTACATGAAGAGAGTCTCAACTTTCGGTCTTTTCCCCAAACTTGAAAAAGGCAGTGAAAACACTGTGAATTACTTTACCACAAAAGACGATCAAACATGAATCTTTCCTTTCAAGAAGTAATCCTAGTTGACAAGTGCAGGTTTTACAAACAGACACTTTCATTCAAAAGGTATAGCACTCGCTAAACAAAAAGAACTTTTCTTTTCAATAGATGGCATTCCTTTGTAGAAAATCACTTTTCTTGAACATATCGCTCTTTCATGTCGATCAGGTAGTGTTTTTCCCAATATGTAAATACGCATTGCTTAGTTAGTTGAAACATGAGCACAGACCCATTTCATAACGAACTTGGTACAATACTTCTGGAAGGAAGAAACACGTTACTACACAAAAAGTCCCTGCAACAGGCATCTTTCCATCAAATGCAGTATCTCTTCAAACAAAAAACCATCTTCAAAAATGTAGCCATTACTTTGAAGAAAATGTATCAGTATGCAATCATTTTTTGATAGCAATAGTGCATGCTTGGAATATAAAAAAGGAGTGTTTTTTGGTTTTATGTTTTTTGTTGTTTTCCAGCCTGGCTTTGTGGCTTTTGTGGCTTCTGTGGTTTTTGTGGGTGTGTGTGGCTTTTGTGGCTTTTCCATGCTTTACCTATCTATCTACCTATTCCTATCTAACCTAATCCAACCTAATCTTATATTATCTTATCTTATCTATCTAAACTATCTATCTAATCTATTTAAACTATCTATCTAATCTATTTAAACTATCTATCTAATCTATCTAATCTATCTAAACTATCTATCTAATCTATCTAATCTATCTAATCTAACTAATCTAATCTAAATCTAAATCTAAATTACTCTAATCTAATCAAATCAAATCTAATCTAATCTAAGCCATCTATCTACCTACCTATCTATCGAATCTATCTAATCTATCTAATCTACCTAATCTACCTAATCTATCTATCTATCTATCTATCTTTCTATTCACACCTTGTATCCCTACATGTACCTTAATCCAACCTTCAACAGACTTTAAATAGACCCTAAACCAACCCTAAATAAACCCTAAATCAACCCTAAATACACCCAATAAACCCGAAACCAAACTTGAATGATCCTAAACCAACCGTAAACCAACCCTAAATAAACCAAATAAACCCTAAACCAAACCTTAACCAAACCAGAATGATTCTAAACCAACCATAAACCAACTTTAAACCAACTTTAAACCACCCTAAATAAATCTAAGCCAACCCTAAATAAACCTAAATAAACCCTGAACCAACCCTAAATAAACCCTAAACCAACCCTAAATAAACAGTAAACCAGCTTTAAATCAACCCTAAACCAACCCTAAACTAAACCCTAAACCATCCCTAAATAAATCTGGATAAACCCTAAACCAACACGAACCAACCCTAAATAAACCCTAAACCAACCCTAAATCAATCCTAAATGACCATCAACCAACCGTAAACCAACCCTAAATAAACCCTAAACCAACCAATGCTATGATAGCATCCAATGCCACTATTTAGACCCAACACGGTTGTGCTTCAACCATCGATGAACAGTGCAAATGGCAAATTCTAGCTCCCAAATTCAGCAAAGTACAGGTTTTTGCTCCAAAATGTAGCTAATAGCAAGGAACAGTGCCCCAGAATGAATAACAAAAAAACAATCCAAACAAAAAAAACAATCCCCCCAAAAATGCGCCCTATAAACATGTGAGCCGTCTTTTTGTTTAAACAAAAAACCTCACAAATGCTACCTCTGTGAAATTAACATTGCCCCTTCTGAAGAAAAGTGACTCAGTCTATGAAAATTTCCTTGATACCAGTATATAATATATCTGGAAAAAAATGTAGTGTAGCACTACTTTTTTGCAATGTTCCATTGTAAAGAGTGATTCGTTCCTTCAACATGGTGGAGCATTCCTTCAAGAAAATGCAACATTTATTTTTTGCATACAATGCCTCAATAGATGCAGCGGTACTTAAAATGGATGCAGCACTCTGTATTCTGAAAGAAGTGTAGAAACGTAGCATCACTTTTTGCAAAATTTCATTGAGTAGAGTAACACATGTCTCGAAAATAGAGGTCGTAGTATTCCTTGAGAAAGGAATCCTTTGAGAACTCATTTTAGACAATGTTTATGGTATTCTTTAAAGAAAATGTTGGTGCAAATATGTGAAAAACCTCCTTCACAAGGGAGTGAACCATTTGATTGAAATTCATGCAGTAATACAAAGAACAGCATTACTATGAAGTAGAACCCTTGGGTGTATGTAGTATTTTTGAGAGAAACAGGTCATAGTTGTATGTGTGCAATATACGCTTCCAGATGAATGAAACATCTGAACTTGACACATCAATAAGCATCTGAATCTTCTACGCGGTGGGTTTTGGAGGGGGGGTAGCTATATGGTACCATATATGTATATCCCGACATAGAGCCCGTTTTTTCAGGAGAATTTTGAACCAATTTTCATGCCTCTTCTCAACCAACAACAGCAACTGAGCAACTGAAACCGATGCGCACCTCGGTTCGCGGTCTTGCACGTCGGGGCTCCGAGACTTTCGGTCGGGGAAATCCGAGACGTGAGTTGCGTAGATGGGAAATCCGAGACGTAAGCGGCAGCTTTTTCAAGGGAAAATCACGGAGAAAGTCATTTCTGTATGGTTTGCAAATTGTCAGTTTGCCAAATGTTTTCCCTTTGTCGAGGCCATTCCTTTCATCAAAGATCATTGTGGCAAGATGGTGCCATCCAGTTGGACGATCAAATTTGTTTCGGAGATTCCTTGCACCCAATTTCCAGCAGATATCCAGACCTTCAGAAATCATTAATATTCACACGCTGGTTTGTCAGTTTCGTGCCAGGGCATTTTGTCTTGTAAAGCACTTTATTCTTCCGTTCAGCCCTATCGGTACTGTCACCTTCTCGATCAGTTTACTGTAACCTGGATTGCCTCAGCGGATTGGGAGTTTTCCTGTCACTTCTCATCGTCGACCTGATTTCTCCTTGGCGACTGATCCGCAGCCGTGTTTTTTTGAAGTCACATCATTGGTTCAGAAGAGAATTTTCCAATATTTTCCAACCCTATTCCCTTCTTTCTTGACTTGAATCTATATGTTTTTTTGCGTATATATATATATATCCTATTATTGGTCGTATCACACACACACACACTCACACCCACCCCAATTTTCCTTCCTTTTTTCCACAAGGACATCGTGCAGGTCAACTCTTTCGTTGACAATTTTTGTGGGTCCATTACAGTTTCTTGGTGTTCTATAAAAACCTTTGTAGTTTCGCTTTGAACACATGTTTATCAGCAAAAAAACCAGCAAATTCATACAACCATTGATAAGATTGTAATTGTAACGAGTGAATAACTCTTGTCCATCATGGTTCCGCAGGTGATGACTACTTGGCAGTCCGCTTGAAGCGACTCTTGGTGCGATGCTCAGCCGTGGTGATCAACTTGGGGATTGGGCCGACAGAATCCCAGTCTTGTTAGCAGCCCTCCTGGTTGGAATTGCTACCCTCAGATAATTTAACATAGCTATTGAAAATAACCATTTATGGTTGATTTACCCGGTAAAAAAAAAGTCAATAGCTATGTTAGTTTACCAGAGGGTACAAGAAACTCCAAATTTAAAGGCCTGGACCAGAAGTTGCAGCGTGGCAGAGCTGCGGGAAGCCTCAGCAATGACTTCAAACATTGAGGATGGAATACAGGTCTTGCTGACCAGCGTTTTTTTTGTGGATTTTAACGGTTTTAACGGGAAACGCTCATCTAGAATCTAGATGAATCTAGAACTGGTGAATTTTACACTTCAGCCTGAGGGATGGGTCAAAAGTTGTAAATCCCGGAAATGCTTGGTTTCAGATTCTGAACATCATGGATGGTTTCACTGGCAACCGCCAATTCTTATGGACAGAAATCACAGCAACTAGCAATCGCTTGAAGTCAAAAAATCAGACCAAGAAAAATCAGTAACTTGCCCAACTATCACTGATCAATGGGTTTGCTTACGTTTTTTTCCCAACAGCGTTCCGGAGAAGGTTCCGAAGGTTCAGGAGAAGGTCTGGGAGGCCTTGGTGCAGAGCCAGGTTAGGTTCAACAGGTTCCGGAGAAGGTCCGGGTCAGGTTAAACAGGGTTCCGAAGAAGGTACCGGGAGGCTTTGGTGCAGAGCCAGGTTAGGTTCCGGAGAAGGTGAAGGTTCCGGAGAAGGTTCCAGGAAGCCTTGGTGGTCAGGTTCAACGGGTTCCGGAGAAGGTTGCAGAGAAGGTCCCGGAGAAGGTTTTCGGAATCTTTGGCACAGGGCCAGGTCAGGTTCAACAGGTTCAACAGGGTTTCCAGCGCTTGGCTTCGCAGCACGCTTCAGAAAGATTTGTAAAAATGAAATCTGCGGCTGTTGGGGATACCACCGAAGCTTATTTGATTCCTTTTTTAAAGGACCCCAGGTTTTGTAAGTTGAGGTTTCCGGTGATTTCTCCCTCTTCGGTCAGATTGGAGAGGAACTTGTGAGGTCCGTAGCAAAGATGCGGATTTCACCAGCCGCGTTGGGTGCGGAAGCGTTAAGAACCGATGAAGAATTTTCCAGCCTACCCTGAAGTTCTTAAGTGTTGGTAAAAAAAATATGGGAATTATGAACGAAGGTACCTTCAAGTTTCTGAACGGGTCAGTTCTTAAGGGGTTCATATTTGACATTTCTTAGTAATTCCTCAATACGGCATTCAGTATAAATAGTGCCTCCAGCCTTGCAAGCAGCAAAGAGCGGAAGAAGAGGAGGACGACGACAAGGCAGGGAGGGTTGGGCCTGCCGTGGAGTTGGTTGGGAAAAAAAAATTAGACCGCGAACAGTTTTTTAGGTGCAGCCATCCAAAACAGAGCTAAAGGCCAGACATTCCAGCATGCCAGGGCTCAAAGTTCATTTTGGCATGGTATTAGGTTCAGAAAAGAGTTGGGTGGAAGAAAACACTTTTTAGGGCCCCAAAAGTTTCTTCAGGTGCAGCCATCCAAAACAGGGCTAAGGGCGTGCCAGGGCTTGAAAAAAACTAGGTATGGAAGAAACATTTCGGGACCCCAAAAGTTTTTCCACATAATTCAATAGGCATCCCTCCTACCAGGTTTAAAAAACAAAAGCACAAGTTTCCTGTCTTGATTTGAGCAGCGTCCCGGCCAGGTGGAAGAGAAGTTCCAGAACCAGAAGCACCGGCAGAATATACCTTTCATATATGGGTAAATTATAACGACCTCACTGCGACCTCACTGAAAATCATAGTTAGTAAGGGGAATCATCCCAAAATGGCCTTAATTCAGGTTAGTGAAATATTATAATTTACCCATATATTATATATATATGTCATTGCTTGATATTTCGTTAAAGGGGAATAAGAACCAGTAGCTAGAATCCAGGGTACCCTGGGGCTCTGATTTCAATTAGCCGACAGAAAGGGTTGAATCCAGCAATCCAGCCCCTGAAGTTCTTATTGCAGTAGCTTCTTAAACACTTCTTAAACAGTGATTTCACTGTAGTTGGGTCTGATTCAAAATCGAGGAGACCATTGAGATCATGGGATTCTATCTCTCAACCCCTTTTTCAGTGGTGGATTTTCTATTGCCATCTTTACCAGAAGGTACGGCTCGTAACTCTAAACAGAAAATCGCCATGCCGGCAACCCAGCCGACGCTGCTCGCAAAGGCCAGAGGACAGAGCACATCTTTGCACTTTGACGTTGGGAACCCAGGACACCTGGCCAGTTACTGTCACTTGGGGGTCAGCCCGTTGCAGTCCTCCATATATTTCAAGGACATTCCGGTATGATAGGTTTCTCCCTACCCATATTTCCCCTACGAAATGGGGCCGCATGATCAGAAATCACCTCGGCAGAGTTTGGGGAACGCTTCAGAATCTAATTCAGAACTGATGAATTACAATGGGCCATCATTACGGTTTTGGAACGGCTGATGTGCCACTACAATTTGTTCCATCATTGTAGTCTTATCTCTGCAATGTTTTGGGAACGAAACCATCGCAGCTGAGTTTGCCGGAGCTTTGTGCATCTCGACACCTGGGTGTTTCAAACTCAGTGCTGAATGGATGAACTCTCACGACCTCAAAAATCACGATGTCATGGCTGTCACGGTTGGATTTTTGACATTTCTTTCTTTTTTTTGGGGGGGAATGAATGGAATCCCCAAATGAGGTCTCAGGTTGGTAAAGGGTTGGAATTTATTCGGATCGATGATTTTGCCACTCTAAACAGTGTCGCAGAAACTCTGCATCAATTCTTCCTGGTTGTGCTGCTGCTGGTGATGACGAGGATGAGGACGATGACGATGACGAGGATGATGATGATGATGATGATGATGATGTTGATGATGACGATGATGGTGATGGTGATGATGGTGGTGATGATGATGATGAGGATGATGAGGATGACGACAACACTGATGGTGATGCTGATGAATGGATGCTTGATACTAAAGACACCTTGCCACGTGCCGAAGTGCTGCTGTTTTTTTTCATGTTCATGATGATTCTTCAAATATGCACCATTTCTATTGATCATTTCCAACAAAAACAGCACATACGAGGCCTCGGAACTTCAGAGCCTGGTCGCTACTTGCCGAGGAGTTCTGTAGAGCACCAGATAGTGCTGGGATATTCCCACCACATTTGTGCAGAGTCAAAAAACAGCTGGATGGTTTGAATTCCACTTGGTTTCCCGCTGTTTTCCATCTATTTTGTCCCGAATGCGTACCGAAGGGTTCTTGTTTTCTTGGGAGGGGGTCTGGGGGTGGAGGAGTGTTTGCGGGTCGTTTTCGCGACCCCGTCCCACTGTCTATGGGGAATGTGAGAAAAGGTGATGTGTTGGGACATGTGAAAGTGCCTTTCGCGTGGCAGGCGTGGGACTGTGGCACTCAAGCGAAAGTTGTTTGGAAGTTCTCTAATGGCATCGTCCCACTGTCTATGGGGAATGTCAGAAAGATGATGTGTTGGGACATGTGAAAGTGCATTTCGCGTGGCATGTGTGGGACTTTGTGGCACTTTCATTTGCGACCTGTCCTTTTTCACCGTGACACCTACCGCCTGTCAGGTACTTCAGCTTCGCTGCCGATGCCGCTTGCGCTGGGGAACGCGTCGCCTCTTCGCTGCTCCTGCTAACACGTTGCGGCGGCGCTGTGATTGCGACGCGTTGCAAATTCAAAAATGCGCGCAGACATCCCGATGGCGCATGGGGCGTAGGGGTAAGAAGTCGGTCACATGTTGTGTTGCTGCTGTATATGCATTTCTGTCTCTGCAACATTTTAACAACGCATTCGGGTTCGTGGCTTCTATCAGGTTCATGTTTTTTTGATCTCTAAAAGATTCGGTCCTCAGAAGGCGCTGTTGTGCAGGACATTGCCGAGCCTTATCTCGACCCGACGTGTTGGAGTCCATCCTTGAAGCTGTGGACGAGGGCTTCAGGGAAATGCGAGGCTGACGGCGGTCATGGGAAAGGTGCGGTATTTTTTGGTTTGTGAAAACAACGAAAGATGCGTTGTGTTGTAAACATACCTTGGGCTACACCTTTCATGTACATGATTGACAAAAACTTTTTTTTTTTTTAGATTTTGCCTGTAAGAGTTTGGAAAGACTTTTAAGGGCTTGCACACACACACAAAGAACACCTACGTGGCTTGAATTCGACAGGGGGTGCTATAACCTTCAAACCGGAACACTGGTTTAAACAGTGTGGTAGACTATCATCAAGCACAGCGAGAGTATCACCGGACAGAAAAAACATGCAGAGGAGGTTCATGGTTCGGCTAGGTTTGTCCCAAGCAGCAAGCAATCGGCTTGTCTGGCTGGAGGAAAGTGTGAACCCTAGCTGGGGCTTTGGTACGGGGATTTAACTGATTCAACTGATTCAACCGATTTAACTGATGTAACTGATTTAACTGATTTCATCGATTTAACCGATTTAACTGATTTAACTGATGTAACTGATGAAACTGGTTTAACTGACTTAACTGATGTAACTGAGGTAGCTGATTTAACTGATTTAACTGATTGAACTGATTTAACTGAGGTAACTGATTTAATCGATTTAACCGATTTAACTGATGTAACTGATGTAACTGATTTAACTGATTTAATCGATTTAACCGATTTACCTGATGAAACTGATGTCACTGATGTATCTGATTTAATCGATTTAACCGATTTAACTGATGCAACTGATGTAACTGATGTAACTGATTTAACTGATTTAACCGATTTAACCGATTTAACTGATTTAACTGATTTAACTGATTTTATTGATGTAACTGTTTTAACTGATGCAACTGATGTAACTGATTCAACTGATTTAATCGATTTAACCGATTTAACTGATGTAACTGATGAAACTGATTTAACTGATTTAATCGATTTACCCGATTTAACTGATGTAACTGATGAAACTGATGTAACTGATGTAACTGATTTAGCTGATTTAATCGATCTAACCGATGTAACTCGCATATAGGCCCTCCAACAATTTCCCAATCGCTAACCCGCTCTACTGACGGGGGCGCATGGAAGTGGATGAGAATGAGGCCAATGAGGCAGAGGCCAAAAAGAGATCCAAAGATGTAACACCAGCATCAGCATCCAGACTTACCAAGCAGC
>Ga0126342_10023645_pt1 | contig 10034 bp, 10 predicted proteins | sample Cyp1metagenome_FD_92528 | JGI IMG/M metagenome (GOLD analysis project Ga0126342, IMG submission 92528) | Coral microbial communities from Lord Howe Island, Old Settlement Bay, Australia - Cyphastrea 1 metagenome | ecosystem: Host-associated > Invertebrates > Cnidaria > Coral ... | reverse complement strand
CCTACCTCGTTCTCGGGGTGTTCCTACCTCGTTTTACAAGCTAAATATGATGTTTTTGACAAACCGGGGTACGCCCGAATACTACTTTCCATATACGCAAATAAGAGCCGTCGCTCATATATACAACTGATGCATTTATCAATTGAGCCTGACATCTAAATGTCCACATGGATCGGGATATAGGATGATATAGACAGATGGATGTAGAAATCTGCCTATCAAACCACTTTTGGAAGCCTTCGCGACGGTACCTTCGACTTAGTTTTCGCACGGCTTTCGCCACACACTATTTTTGTCTTTGCGGACATAACTTAGTTCAAGTCGACCTTTTACTCTCTACACAACATGTTTGAACGCTGCTCTCACGGTGTTTCACGACTTCAACAAAGAGATAAATGTCCCCTTCTTCTGTCAAAGTCTAACGTTTAAAGTTTCCAAAGTCGAAATCTTGACGCTACGAAGCTACTGCCGCACTCGCACTGCGCTTTCTGCGTGCCTGAGGCGGGCTTCAGCCCTGCATCTGCACGTCGCTTTTGTCTCCTTTTGGCTGCACCTCCGCTCGACTCCTCAGCAGATTTCAGTCAAGTCACGTATTACATGCAATAAATTACACGCAATACATGCTACAATAACTTCATGTGCATCAAACTGCATTAACATAAATTGATATGAGCAGTGTTCAAAAACACATGATCAACTGGTTAACCTATAGAATTGCTTTCGCGCAGCTTTCGCGGTGCTTTCGCGACCACAGTTTTAGCTTTCGCGGGGACATCTTTGTTGTGATTTACTTTCGCGGCGCTTTCGCGGCGCATGTCTTCTGAGGCTCTTTCGCGGAGCTCTTTCGCGAGCTTTCGCGCCCAGCTATTTTCCTTTCGCGGAGACACCATAGGTTAACTTCTTGATAAATTTGTTTAAGGCATTTTTGAACGCTGCTCATATGAATTAGATGATAAACTTCAATAGATCGGTACATATCGGTGCTTCAACAGGGTTTTCGTCCCAGCCTCTGAGCTGTAGCTAGACTTCTCCTGCTTGGCACGCCTTTCAACTTGCAGTTGATCAGATTCGGATTTGATCTTTGAAATATCTGTGGAACTCTGGCCTACAAGGCTTTAGAGCTGTGAAAGCGCTCAACTGATCATTCTATAGCAGACTTTATTCATCGCCAATCTGCCAAAAGTGTAAACAGAAATTGCCAAACAGGTCACAGAGTTCAAGCACTGTGCATCTTTCCCGAAAGCCTCTCTTTCACCTTCTCGGGCTTCTCCTGCTTCTCTGGTGCTTTTGCTTTGGATTTGTCTTTTGTCTTACCTTCCAAGATTGGGCAATGCGAGTTATTATTTTACATCTTGCCTTTGCCTCCCATTCTCCTGCAAGAACATCGTCCTGCTTTGATATAGGTCTATCAATTCTTGCCAGAACGAACCCGCTGCGTCAGCGACAAGGCCAAAGCGACGTCAATAGAGTATGAGTATAGAATCTTTGATCACCACGAAACAAATAACCGAATCATACCGAATCGTTGTTGCGAATTGCCACCAACAGTTGGCAAACGGAAAGCCTCTATCTCTTTCTTTCTCGTCTTGAGCCTCCAAGAATTGATGTCATTGCATGTCATTGCAATGCAAGGAACGCCGTGAGAAAGACCCACAATGACCCACAATAACAAAAAAGAACACCGGAAATATGAAGCATCACTCGGCTCATGATGCAGGTTTGAGGTTTGTCAAGGATGAATCCGATGCCTTTGGCTTCTCATCTTCCCCTCGGCCAAGTAGCTTAAAGCAGCCGAACTGACAAAAAGAGCTACAGTGTAGGTCTGACTCAGACTCCACAGGTTAGCCTGAGTCCATTGTTTTAACATGTTTGAACCGGTGTTTTGCCACTAGGGCGCTAGGACCCTAGGACGTTGCCAGCCCGTGTCAAGCTGCCCAACCAGCTATATCCAAATCTTGTATGCAAAGGGGCATCCCGACTCATTGGCAGCTTCTGGCCGCTGGCCACTGGCCGAGATGCCTGAGTCTTGGCTGTCTTGGCTACGGCTGCGATCTTCACGATCTGCTTGTCCCAACTTCCTTGGCCGCAGCACCCCCTTCAACTTTGAGAAACCGTTATTGTTTGGGTATGTTTAGTTTAGGTATGGAACAACATCAAAAGTGCGTATGAGGCATGTTCACTATCATGGTCGCGGACTTTCGAGTGGTTTTGTATCTTTGGTGCTTGGATGCGCTTGGCAAGATTTGGCGAGCCGTTGCTGTCTCCTCTTGCGGACGTGGGACTTGGAAGTCTTGGCAGCTTTTCCTAAGCGTCGAAGCAGTAGACTTCTCCACAGCATTCATCAGCCAAACCAGGATACGCATGGATACGGTGTCTCTGTTCGTACGTGTGATCACAGCTTCAACTCCGAAAAGAGGCTTTAACATGCTTTAACGATCTTTAACGGGCCCATTTAACTCAAGGTTTTTGTCACATTTAAAATTTTGGGTGCATGTACACGTGTCATTTGTTGGCTTCGTTGGCGGTGGCGGAGTTGAATCAAGACACCATTCTTTATGCCCTCATCCACGTCAAGCGCCTCAAAGGTCATAATGCGAATGTGTTGGCGCACGGTGGATAGAAGTGGCACCTCGATTTCTTGATACTTTAATATACATACGTTAATTAAATATCATCATATGTCATCATATATGTACATCAAGTCCTTACAGCAGTGTACTTCAAATTCTTAAAGCTATACACAACATGCATCTCAAACCAACTTATCCACAAAGTCATGATAAAGTCATGACAAAGAGGGGATGCCTCCGCTGCACACGCACCCTTTGGCCGCTTTTGGCGTCGAGCCTCGAGTCAGTTGGGAGATCGGACAGTGACACTTTGCATTAAAGGCAGTGCTCATGGCTCGAAGCGGCTCGAAGGAAAGCAACATTTTTCACAACAACAAGCTGTGTCACTCCATGATACATTTGAGCCAAGGTTCTGATTCTGGTCCCTCATTATCAACCTCCACAACGCCCTGATGGGAGAGCAACGGCTAGACTTGCAGTTGTCAGAACCAAAACGGTCTGTTCTTATCTGTTGACCCGATTGAGCACCACAATTCCCTCTACTCTCGACATGCTCAATCCTGTAATACGGTCAATTCCTGTTTGTGTATGTGTGCGCGGACATATGGCAAAACATGGCCTCTTGCAATTTTCGGGTGGCATCATCATCATCGTCCTGTGTCAGCACTCTGTATGCACTTTCAAAAAGGTCTTTCCTGAGTCGCTATGAGTCGCTTGAGCGTTGTGCTATCTTCTTTCCACGCCTCGTCCACTGGCTCCGGTTCTTTCACTTTTTCTTTCACTTTCTCCTCCTCAATACACACATTGTCCAGGTCGTTGTTTGGACAGCTTTAGGGACTCAATTAACAAGGAGACTATGAAGGAAACATGATCATACTTGATCGCTGATGTTGCACAGTCATGTTTCAGGCTGTTCTCCAACCGCCCAATGGTCATGAGATCTGTGCATTGTCAATATTTTGACGCTGTGCGCTCGGTGTATACGGATTGTCTGGAAAGTGAAAGCAAATCCGCTCAGCCCAAGCGATTTGAATTAATTGTGAATAAATGGCAATGCTCCCAAAAGCTTTGCATTCAAAATAACAGTCGACAGGTCAACGCTTCACCTCGCTGAGGTCATAGCATTTCCCGGCATGTAGATGTACTAATTAGATCTAATTATGAAGTAAATCATAGTAAATCATAGTAAATCTACCTTGCAAGGACTTGGTCCGTTCCAGCAATAAACCCAGCAATAAAGTGGCACGAAAGTCCTTCTTTCGTTTCTTGCTGGCCTGATTTGGGCTTCTGCGGACGCGTCAAGTCTTCAGAATTCCACCAGAAAATCATATAATTCCATGAGGCGTTGCAACAATTTGCAACATGTTGTACCCTCTGGTAATTTAACATGGCTATGGAAAATGGCCATTTATAGTGGATTTTCCCATTAAAAATGGTGATTTTCCATAGCTATGTTAAATTACCAGAGGGTAACATGTTGTCAATGCTTTGTCAATGCTTTGTCGCTCCTTGATAAAACCATTCGCAACCTGTCTCCCACTGACACGGTTGCCTCGATCGCCTTGCCTTTGTCGCCTTTGTCCTTGGCCTCAGGGGCTTTGGCCTTGCCAGGGACGATGCAGAGGTGATCAATATTCACAGCCCATTTTCATCTTGTCATATCTCAAATATCTATACGTTATATTGATGTATATTCTATATATTTGTATATGGACATTTATTGTCAACTATATATATATATATGTATTTAAGAAATACGACCATTGTGTGCCTGGATCCACTCATGTGAATATGCGAGGATAAGCAAGTACATATTCTCATTCAGTATGTGTTTGTGACAACACATCATTGTGGATTTGGGGTTGGAATGATTTCTCTTCAACAAACTTAAGCTGGGTTCAGTTTTGACCCCTTTTCCGGCCCTGAAATCGGACATGGCATGGCAGACATGGTCCCATCAATGAAAAGAGGGTGGATGGGGCGGAGTGCGGAGTCCGGCCTTTGTGTCCTTCTTGGGCTTTTCTGCCTCGTCCACTTTGGCCTTCACCTGGGGATGGGTCAAAACCCTGGTACCTTTTGTTCACCCCAAGTCATAGCTGGGATTTATGGATGTGAATAACCCACTAAAATGTATAGGTATTGACCCATACTCACCTTCTTTTCAAGCTTCTTTTCAGGTTTTTCAGTCTTTTCACTTGTTTTCCTCGGCTGAAAAACTTCAGCACGGCTGCACGACTGGGAAAGTCCGGGAAGGGCTTCATCCTGATGCAGCTGAACGATCCCATGTCTTGGCAGCTACAGTACAGGTATATACCCTCTGGTAAACTAACATAGTAACATAACATAACATAACTATGGAAAATCACCATTTTTAATGGGAAAACTCACTATAGATTGCCATTTTCAATAGCTATGTTAAATTACCAGAGGGTAGATATGAACGATGACCCCATGCTTCGCTCAGGCTCTTGTCATCTTTCTTCTCAGCCTTCGCTGGCTTCTCGGCCTGCCCGAGACAATCAAATAAAGAACTAAAAATCTGTGTAATAATTTCTTAGAAAGAAAAAGGCTTTTCAAAATGGTGCAAAATAAAACAGCAGCATAGCACTGTGACAACTTCTGAAGGCGTCTGCCATCTCTACTGTGCATCTCTGTACAAACAGTGCAAGATGGTGCAAGTATGCTCTCCACCTTAGCTGGAGGGTCTTTCTTCTTGATTTCCTGTAACTTTGCTGAAAGGATGCACTTCGGGCTATGAGACTTTGCTCTCTGTAGGGCACAGTTCCCAAAGGCAACATGTGTGAAAGCACCCAATATCCAAAAGTGAAGAGCACACAAGTTGTCAAAAAGCAGAAACTTTTGGTGTCCTTCTTTTTCACTTCCTTGCTCTGAGACTTTGCCGTCTCGCCCATGGCAAAGAAAGTGACAATTCAGCAATCAAAATAGTTAGCTGACTTGAGGCTCTAGGTCCCTTCAATCTGCGTACATCAGGGCCTACGACATCAGGTACATGGTTTGGACTGCAGGTCAGGCCCTTGGCACAAAAAGCAAGTTATGGGAGTAATTGATTTAGTACTGTGGCAATCTGTGGCGAGTGGACTTCATCGTTTGAGCTCTGAGTGCAATGTGATTTGATGCCGTTGATGCCTATCATATTCTGCAGCCCTGGATACAACGGCAGCTTGCGAGCATGAAGGCCAAAATCAATCACTACAAGCCATGTCAGTTTGATTCTGAGGTTGGGGTTCATCACTGTGACACCAAGTCTTGTATGTTATGTTATGTGATCTTTCAGAGACTTGATGGTTCTAAAAATTGTTTGGTATAAAATGCGGGACCAGCATGGTTCATACAGGCAATGGTAAAGGATTTGATACTTTCACATAATTCTTCTCTGCTTTGGAGAATGTCAAAGTAGATCAAGAATGATAAAGATAGATAAATACCAGCTAATACAAGGAATTATGTATATATACAATTATACGTGTATATATATACATATACATGTATTTCAAAGATGTTCATCTTCAAAGTATGTCTATCTTCTGTGTCCTTCCGGGACACGCCTCAAAAAGGGCAGTGTCCCCCTTTGAGACCTCACCAGCGCCGCTAAAGAGTGGCAACGAGTCGAGCCGCCGATGTCCCAGCCGGGCATCAGTCCTAACCATCCTCAGTAAACTGACAAAACACTGGATGGTGGTATACCTACCCCTCTGAAAAATATGAAAGTCAATTGGGATCATTATTCCCAATATATGGAAAAATAAAAAATGTTCCAAACCACCAACCAGAAACAGGATGAAACAGGATGAAGTGATATGGAAACATTGGAAACAGGAGAGCTGATAGATGCTGATAGAGTCTCTGATAAAGTCTGATAAAGATTGACCACCTTTGAACGACTTGAAACTGTTCCTCGCCGTTTTCGAGCGTTTTCGATTGACTTTGCATGTTGACTTATGCGGAGCTCTCTATAGCCTATAGCTCCCTTTTCAGATTGAGTTTTGTCCCAGACGGTAATTTACACATTGCACGAAATGAGTGAACAAGTCGTCCTATCATTCATGACTCACTCGGCCCAAGCTTCAGCTGATGTAGCTCTGCGAACCTGGGAGGGACTTTGTCAGAAGATGTCAACATTAATAAAGTGCCCCAACCTCAAACACATATAAACACATGAGGTCTCAGATTGCAACTTAGTTGCCAAAACTCAACAATTTAATCGACATGACATATAATCATATCATATCATATCGACATTAAGTTTCATGGGGAGGTTGTAGCACACCTGAACCATGTTCCCTTTCCACTCAGCCTTGAGAAAACCTCTGACCTCATGACATCAGACTCTTAAACAAGAACTTCCGGCTTCGGGACCTTTCAAAACTCTGCTGCCAATCTACTGATTCCTGGGACGTCATTGAAGCCAACGAGTCCCCTTCAAAGGCTGAGAAACCTGCAAGGCACTTACAAGACTAGACATACAAAGAAACATACGATCGAAAATACAATGATCCAGAAGGAACAACATCATCAAAGTGTACAAAAAAAAAGGAGTTGCACTGAGAATCATGCGTGGTGCACAGCGTAGTGCAGGGAAGGAAATTGGCCAAACTATGTTGCACTACACTGCTTTTCCATGCTTTTCCGCTGTCAATTCTCCCAGAAACTCAATCTGGTACACAGCTGGCGATCTGCAGTTTGACACCGCTGGGAAGACGGTGGAGGGCAAGTGCCGAAAGACCTGAAATTCATGGCCATCGATGATAACTGAGGCTGTCCTGCGGTCCATATCCACAACAAAGCTCAAAGAGCTGTTATTTCCATAGTCCTGCACAACTTCTGATTGCTCAGTCCCAGCTGCATAGACCCTTCCATTTGAAGCAATGCCCCAGGACTCTGGAGCTCGTCCGATGGGCAAAGTGAGGGAAGTCCAATCATCGGATACAAAACCGACATATGACCAATCTGAACAAAGAAGTACGGTCACTTCCCAAGCATGCTGACCTGCTCGGAAGCCACGAGAAGCACGCAATGCAGCTGCTGCACCGGACGATCTGGAATCATTGATGCGTACCGTGCTGTCCTCAATTGCTGCAAGGCGGTGTGACACACGTTTGGACCAGCCGGGCTTTTTTGTCGATGCAGAGGATGCGGATGTCGCGGATGTTGCGGCTTCCACCTGTGACGGCTGCAGTGGTTCTGTGCTGTGACTGTGGCCAGGCATAGACAAGCCAGAAGACGCAGCCGGCACTGAGGCTGGTCCCACAGGCCCAGGGCCAGGGTAGGTTCTGTAGGTCGTGGCGTGTGTTGCATGGGTTGGATCTGGCAAGTGTACCGGAGCAGCTGTCGCAGCTGCAGTGACTGTCGCGACGCTGTGGAAGGCAGGTTGTGTGGTCAGAGTTGCAGGAAGTACTGGTGCAGCTGCAGGTGAAGCATCTTCTCGTGTGTCCCCTCGGAGCACACCCAGTGCTGTCTGGAAAAGACCAGTACCAACAGTGCCAACGGCACTCCCAACAGTTCCAAAGAGTCCTGAAGGGCCTGGTTCGGCTTTCGGCTCTTGAATTTCCGGAGCTTCAAATTGCTCGGTCAAACCAAAATATTCCACGAGGTTCCAGAACTGCTCTTCTTTGTCAGACGGAACCTGTGGTGCTGGCAGTGGCAATCGGCTTTGGCGTTTGGAGCGCAGGTAGTTTAACAAAAGGCCAAAGCAATGAGGATCGAAATCCAAGAAGAATCTGCCAAAACTATCGCGTTCGATTGAGGATTCCCATCGACCGGAGAACAAGTTGGCTAGGTATGAATCTTCAACTGTACAAAGGGTCGAGCGCTGTGTGAAGAAAAATTCTCCACCAACATTCAATGACAAAACATCATCGTCAATCTGGTTGTGTCCAGTGATGATATTCACTCTTTCTTGGTCATATCCCAAGCCATCTCGTTCTTCTCGAATATTTTGCTCTCGTTGTCGAAGCTCTTCTTTGAGACCTCGACGTTCTTCGTCCAGAGCTTTTTCGAAGCGTTCACGTTCCTTCCTCAGTTTCTCATTTTCCTGAGACAGTTCTCTCGAAAGCCGCTGTGCCAAGTCGATGATGGGATCGGCGGCCATCTGCGCGCTACATGGATTTCTGTGAAATCAGGAGCTCAAAACTTTGGAGCCTAAACAGTCCTAAACCGCAAGTCTCAGGGTGTCTCCGGGTGTGAAGGGATGGAAAGTGAGCGGAACCACGGAGGAACATGGAGGAACCAAGATTTGAATCATGTTGAATCGGTTTCTCATGATTTCTCACCTGATCGGGGGCCTACATCATGATTTCAACTTTCTTGTCACGGCTCGCCTAAAATCAAGTTGGCAAGGTGGCTTTTGCCAGCTCCAGTCTTGCCAAATAGCATCAAAGTCAAGCTGCGCTTGAGGTGGACCTCCGGACCAGATTTTCATGAGTTGCACGCAAGAAGTGTGTTCTTCATTTCATTGCACGCTATCTCTGTCTACCTGTCTGTAATGTATTGTAATATGTTGCAATTAAATGCAATATCATATCCAAAGTAAAATGGGAGCCAAATCTGACTAGTGGAATGCTTCTGCAGTCAGTGCCGACTGTGATTCACGCGGCCTCAAAAGGTGTGGAGGTCGGTGCTGATGGTGTGCTTGAGACTGGAGAGGGACTTCCACTGGTTGAAGGTTTCCTTCGAGCTTCAGGAAGAATGCTTTGAATGTCTAACATCTTGGCACCAAGCCCTGGGTTTGCCCACACGCCATTCCTACCCTGGCAAGAAGCATGTATGTCCACATCTCATGATGCATATTTTGCTTGAAAATTCCGTGTTTCTTATGATTTAGGCTTGAGTTTTAGGGTGTTAGGATATAGGTTTTCAGGGTTTGGGGGTTTAGGGCTTAGGGTTGATGGTTTGGCTTGTTTTTCCTGAAAAAAAAACCTTGTAAATCCGCCGACCCCGGCCGACGCAAGGGGGAGCGCGTAAGGGAAGAAGAGGTACGGCCCTGCTATTACTATAATACTACTACTACTACTGCTGCTGCTGCTGCTGCTACTACTACTACTACTACTACTACTAGTACTAGTTCTTCGTCCTTCACTGCCATGGTGTTTCAGGCTGGCGGGTCCGGCGTTTTGGCGGGAGGCATGTTAGGGAGCTCAATGTTTTGGCGGCTCAGAAGGTGTAAGTTGAAGAGCTAGTTGAAGAGCTAATTCTCTAGGATTTCAGACGCGACGTTAGGCAGTTTTTTGGTGCGATTTGGTGACTTCTTCGTCCTTCACTGCCATGGTGTTTCAGGCTGGCGGGTCCGGCGTTTTGGCGGTTCAGACGGTGTAAGTTGAACAGCTAGTTGAAGAGCTAGCTGCTAGGACTTCAGACGGGACGTTAGGGAGCTAGTTGAAGAGCTATAGTTGATGAGCTAGTTCTCTAGGACTTCAGAAGGGACGTTAGGGAGTTTTTTGGTGCGAT
>Ga0126342_10023644_pt1 | contig 10036 bp, 11 predicted proteins | sample Cyp1metagenome_FD_92528 | JGI IMG/M metagenome (GOLD analysis project Ga0126342, IMG submission 92528) | Coral microbial communities from Lord Howe Island, Old Settlement Bay, Australia - Cyphastrea 1 metagenome | ecosystem: Host-associated > Invertebrates > Cnidaria > Coral ... | reverse complement strand
TTGTACAGATGACTGATGTCTTACATGATTTAATACAGTTCAGTTATACAATGATTCTTTCAATGTTTGTGAAGTACATGTTGCAGTTGAGGCAGGGTGTTAAGAATACACCTGCACATGTACTTGAGCTATACAGTTGCTGATACAACATGTTGGTCTACTCTGAGTACATGTCATGGTACGATACATTTGGGCTCCATACAGGGCCCTTGAGTTAGCCTTGAGCTAGCGTTACTCGAGCGCTACAATGAAAAGTACAGCGCGTGGGCTACAGCTGCTGAGAGTACAGACAAGGAAGTTGCACACTTGATTTCAACAATCATCATCATCATCATCAGCATGATCATGACCATGATCATGACCATGATCATGACCATCATCATCGTCGTCGTCGTCGTCGTCCTTGTCCTTAACATGATCATACACTCTCCTCTCACACACACACACTGTTTGGGGTCTCTTGCCGGCATATTTTTTTTAGAATTGATGATGCAATAATATGTTAAGTTTTACGTTAGCAGAAGAATCTGGGAATGGCACTGCAAACTGATGTGGCAGTGCAAAGGCAAGCCCATGAATTGATCATGTTTGATTGGAAGAATGGGGAAAACACACACAGCACAAATGGGGAAAACACGCAGTACAAAATCATGGGGCACAACTTCAGGTACAAGATGTGGACCCATTACAATATCAACAAGTGGTTTTATCTCAGGTTTTCTTTTGCTTTATGAAAATGTTTTGATAAGCTCGGTTTCCCTTTGAATGTTGTGACCCACTATACCTGCAGGGCTGATTTTGTGTTGAAGAATGTGCTTAAGCGGGCTGCACCCTTCGATTGTGTGATGAGATGAAGACTCCGCTGTGTGGTCTAGGCCCCCAATTTGGATTTAAAATATTAGGGGCAGGACTCTTTCCTGGACTGCAAGGGTCATGTCGAAATGAAATATACTAAGATCTTCAACTCGTTTGGATGCCCACTGTCGGTGTAGTCTACTAGGAACTGAAAAGGTTTATTCGTATGTGCTCACACTGGCCAACCAAGGTACCATGATTGCTGGGAATGCTTGACCGAAGCGCAGAAAGCTGACATTTTCTTCAAACAGTTGCATGCAAAGAAGGTGGCTGAGTACGCGGCCCGTGCCAGGAACTTGCTCAAGAATTCTCACACTCATCACGCCAATATCCACGATGTCGATACTGCGAAGCGAAGCTTGAATGCTTTGGTTCAGACAGACAGACTCCCGAAAAGTAATTCATTGGAGGGTTTGCAGCTATTGCAGGAGGCCTGGTGCGAGTGTGACATAGCGGATTACTTGGCAAACCGATACAAGTTAGTTACGAAGATGTTGTACCTTCTGCAGTTATCGGTTGCTTTTCTCGTGATTCTGGCTTCACAGGTGCAATTCAAAATTCTGGAGCTGGAATCAGCGACTGACATTGTGTTTTTGCTAGCCGTCCTCCACGGTGGTGCTGTCTCTATTGATGGCGTCCTAAGGCCTAAACCACGATGGCATTCATTGCGAAAAGCGAGTTCGTCCTTAGAGTCTTTGATTTGGTTTTACCGTGCTCGTGTTGGTGAGTTTCGAATGGCTCCAGATCTGAACCCACGGAGTCCAGAACTCACATTATGCAAGCGGCTCAATGAATGGACTGAAGATCTTATGTCATCTGCTGACCTAGTTCGCAGTTCGTGGAGTCGATCATATCCGCCATCCATCGACAGGCACCTGCAACGCACAGGTGATTTCAAAAGCGCACAACGGCGTGGAGAGGAAGTCCAAACTGTGGCTTTTATTGATGATCACTATTCCCCAGTGCAGCCTGAGCTCTATCTTCAATTTCGATTGTTAAAGAGAATGGCGTGGTACCAGAAGAGAATTCCGAAGTATGCGTGCCATGCCTTCATATTCAAAGTTCTTGTTCTGACATGCACGATTTGTGCCGCAGTCCTGGCCAGATTTGGGGAGGCAGATGCCGTGGTTTTGATCACGGCTTTTTCATCAGCCGCTACGACTTGGTCTGAGTTTGTTGACGCTGGAAGTAAAGTGGAGCGCTATACTCGAGCCGTTCGAACCATGTCCCAGCTTGTTAACTGGTGGAAGCATCTCAGTGAGGTTGAAAAGGCTTCAACTGAGAACATTTCTGAGTTAGTTGTTCAAACTGAACAAGCGATTTCGAAGGAGCAGACCAATTGGTTGCCAAGCCAGGCGATGGGACGGGCTGACAACCATGCCTCAGCCTCGGAGGTTTCCAGATCTAATGACCCGAAGAATGCCGAAAGAGTGAAGTTGAGTGAGACAACTGGCTGAGCCACTCACTTGACTCACTTGTTCCACTGAAGCTTAACAATGCCTCAGAAAAAAATGCGGGCCGTCGAGACTGCAGTTCTGGATGTGGGTTGTTATGGTTCCTTCCTCTAGAATGTTGATAGAGATGAACTCCAAAGGGCTGGATACCCCACCCTATCTCTTGGTGTCTCTGATTTGTTCAAGTTGCAGCAAAGGAGACATGGAAGGTATTTGTGTTTCAGGTTTCATTTTTAGTCATTTTTCACCGTGATTCGAGACATGGAACTTCTCCAGGATGACAGATGACAATGATATTGATATTTTCCTAGCTGTGACACGGTGACATGGCCCTGCAGGTTGGCTGTTTGGTGCGTGTCACCTCCCGAGCTGGTTCTGTCGAGCATGAAGAATTGGGAGAAGTAAGATCCATTGAAAGACCGTCAATGGAAGATGATGCTCGGATATGCTCGGAAACCTCTTCGTGACAAGCTTGTGCATTTTGGGACCTTCACCTGCTTTTGAAGGTTTTGATTTCTTTTGTGTATGAAGGTCTTTGATTTCACTGCCCGATTTTTTGCTAAATTCTGTTCCATTTGAAACATTGTGCAACCATGTTTTGCAACCATGTGATTTACATTGACATTGTCCTGGATCAGGATGGATCTGCCTACTGTCTCTTCAGCGGCCCTTCGGGAAAGCTCCTTGGATGCAGATCCCAAAGCGCAAAGGCCCTTTCACAGTACAAGTCGTTCAGCAGAAGTGCCAGGTTATCAGCATCAGCATACATGTAGTCGATGCCGTTGAATGTCCATGAATCATTGGTGATTCAAAGCCACCAGGGAAGTGCGAAGCGAGCATGCAGCATACCATGGAGTTTACTTCATGCAGAATCAGCGCACGAAAATTATGTTTGGGTATCGGAAAGTCCATTGCAAGATCCTGCGCAGTGTACTCTACATTTTTTTGGTGTTGACATTTGCCTACATTATCTTTATAAAAACAACATATTCCAAGATGTTGCAGCCCATGGCGACAAGTTCCCGGACCCCAACCAGCGGTTGCATGTCCGGTCTCAGTTCCTACCGCACGGTGGCACTTGCTGACCTTCGTCTAGCAGAATTGCAGAAGTGGGGACAGGTCCATGTGACTGGAACAGAATCCTTTGATGTTGTTGGTGACTTGTGCTGCACAGGGCTCGGGCGATTGGGAAATGGAATGCCAAACTTCTGAAGGATTTCTGCAAATCCATGCGGATACCTGTAGACGGAGCAGGTGTAATACCAAAGCCATGTTAAGACATGTGGCGTGCCTGTTTAGGTGTGTCATTCAACAGGCCCGGCACTAAAGTTCAACAGGCATAGCTACAGCACAGGACAAAAAAGGCAACTCAGATGCGATTAAATATTCGATATATATATAATAAATATAAATCTCTATTACATATATTTTATATATGTGTATATATATATATTATATATATTATATTATATATTATATTATATATTATATTATATATTATATTATATAAATATAATATATATATATATATATTGTGTGTGTGACAGTGAGGTTCGGCATGCAGGATGTGATATGTGATTACCGTTGCGAGAGAACGCGGGTGTGTGAGGGCTGTAACTCAGAGATGTTTCAGGAGGTTCCCTTCTGCTATGGTTGTGCAGAAGTTTCGCAGCAAACACAAGCTGCTGTCAACATGACATGATGGGACAATGGGACATGTCAAGCCCACACCATGGATTTTGTTTGTAGTTGGCTGAGCCTAGAATCATCTGACGAAGAGGAACACTGGTGCTTGAAACGTCATGAATCTGCTGATGCAAAATGTGCAACGATATGAACCAATTCTCACCACATTCAACCATCATCTATCAACGGCATGTGCCCAGGTGAAGTGAAAGGTGCCACAACCGAGTGCTTCCAGGTTGAAGTTCAAGGCATCATGGGTGGGGACAATATGGGAGAGCAGCACTTCCTTCTTTTTCAGAGTTCATTGGTGATTACGGTTGGTGATTACGGTTCGTTTGCTTCCAAACCTCCGGAGGCTGCAAAACTCAAGGGTGCTTTGGGTCATATCGAGTGAGTGAGTCAAATGGATGAGCGGGCCAGTACCTTTGCCAGGGAGGAGAGTAAGCTGTGTAGCTTCATTTGCCCCCAACTTGAACTTGGGAACTTCTGCTATCTAGCAGCAAAGGCAAGTGTAGAAGATGCAAATTTTGCCTTACTATTTTATCAGCCTTATCAATTTATTTCTGTCCCCCACCTCAAATTGCGCAGCAAAGCACCCCAGACCACTGGGGCCACGTTTCATCACTATTCTTGCTCCAGGCAAGCTGATGTCCAAGAAGCCGTCAGAGCTGCTCAAATGCCCACCACGGGCAACGCGCTTGCAATACAAAATCTATCAAAATCTCTTAGATTCCAACTCATCGGTGTGCGGGTTCGACAGCAGTGCCTGACACACCGTGCTTAGTGATCCTAGTGTGATCTTCGTGCATAGTTTGATCCCATGTTTGGTCCATATATATCCATATATTATATAACTATAAAGTTGTAGATGTAGCAAGACAGTGACCCAAAATTGGCTTTGGCACGATCGGAGATGTCAGTATACAAACTGCCACCAATCAGCGTTTTTGCACCCACAAACAGCCGGTCACCACACTATATAGTCCACATTACCCAAAAAAACATGCACCTATTGTCGATGAATTCCAGCAGATGATGAGTGGTGCTGAATATTTATTGGGTCCCTGGGCTGGGCCCTTCCACGCTTGATGTACAGTTACCTATGCCTGTTGCCAGCAATCCGCAATGGCAAACGACGGTAAGACGGTACGACTCTGTATTACGGTATTTGTTGTAGCTAAATTGGGCATGCATTATCATTCATTTATTGCGTGTCAATGCATTTTGGTATTGGTAAAGGGACTTTCTGACACCTGGGGGATCTATTGTGTTGGACGAGATCAGAGAATGATTGCCCCTCTTCAATCAGAGATGCATCATTTCCAGGCGCAAACTCACCTTGGCACATAGCCTGCAGATCTACAGGAGAGACTGCTGTAGGTTGCTCACCAAAGGCTGAGAACAGCCGTGCGCCAGTTCTTATGCGACCGCCTGAGGAACAACACATCATCGGAGAAGTTCAAAAAGGCGCTGAGAGTGGCAAGGTTTCGGTGCAATTTCCTGGTGGCCACGGTGGTATTTGGCGTTTTGTCCTTTCAGCTTTGACCCTTCGGCTTGAGAGAGACCGGGATCAAGTCGTTGAAATTAATCCTTTGATTTGGGAAATGATATTTGAATGGGATGGACAGTCTATACTTTGATAGAAACAGTGAACAATTCCTATTTTGGAATAAGGACGTCCCAGAAACTTCAGCAAGTGGTAGGATTCGCAGCCGTGGCAAAAGCAACGAAGCTGGTGTGCAAGATAATCAAGATAGCTTTAAGCAGGTACTGAAGGTACTGCCTTCTGCAGTCTTGTGTTTTTGGTCCATACCGAACTGAGGCCTTTCTGAATAGTTTCAATGTGTTTTTATATTCCTCTTAACTGGCAGAAATGCGGTGTTTCTGGAGGGAGGACACAGAGTACTGATTGATATACTGATATACATATAATATATTGACCTACTAGGCAGGTTAGCAGGGGCCGCGCTTGGGCTCATTTCTGTGCTTGTCTTAAAGCGCCTGGCTTCTCTCAGGAGACCTTTGCGCGTCCAAAAGGGCACAGCGGTTCAACTGACTCACCCAGAAACCTCGCACATTGCAAAGGGCGACGTTGGACAGGTGACTGGAAATTTCTCAGAGCACAAAGTGCAGGTGCGGTATTCGGACCATATTTCTTGACTCTTGCGGGTTAAGGTTCACACAGCGGTGCAAAGATGTGCAAAGGGTGTCACACAAGAAATGAGTCGAGCACAGGCCTTGCACTAGAGGGCATGGGATCCGGACATATCCGGACTTTTTTGACTCAAGTGTTCCGATTGAGTGAATGGGTATGTTCCATTGGGAGATGCTATGAAGCTATGAGATTTGAGTAGCCACGCAGCATTGTGGTTCAGGTGAAATTTAGTGCTGGTCCGTGGTACTTCACGCCAGAGGACACGGCAATGGATGCTGAGTTGAATGGCGACATGTCACAAAAGTCCAGATTCTAAGGCTGAAGTAGCGGTATGTAGCGGTCATGGACCAAGAATTTCATGGAAACACGGGAAACAAACAGGTCCAGGTGTAGTTGTAGACATGTTCTAGACATGTAGCATGTATCGACCATGGAATGGTTTCTTAGTTCGGCTCTGCCAGAGGAGCTGGAGCCTGCAAAGGAAAGTTTCTTGCCGAAAAAGTCGTGTTCTTTGGATGGTGACAATGGTGACCCCTGGCCCTGGGAGTTGGTGAACAGACTTGTGGTGGATGCACAATCGTGTTTCATGGTTCCCGACGAGTACTACTTGTAGCCCTTGGTGCAGGTCACTCAGGGACAGACGTGACTGATTGTGTTTTTTGGTTGGATAGAGAGAGAAATCTTGATTGACCTAGACCGCGGCTGCTATCTGGGAAAGGCACCTTATCAGGAAAAAAACTTCCCTTTGGTGGAAAAAGGAGGATAGCAATTCTCATGAGTCATGAGCCAAGATGAGCCAAGTCTATGCCATTCCATCGTATGTCAAACTCGTGGAAATCGTCGAAACCCATCCTGGCATATCCTGGCCTTTTCTCAGCCGGAACACGGCATGGTAACCCTTGAAGAGGGGATCATCAAGTCTATTCATGATGTTTGTGCGAAGTTGAAGGTACATGCATGGTTAGCCACATCCGCAAACCATTTGAGACAATCTCTGCCTTCCGTGGCACGGCATGTCTCAGAGTTGTGAGGATTTACAACAATTTTCAAACTCAGCTGAAACAGGTTTAGGAGACACGTTGCAGTGTGTCTGGCACAAAGGCAGCGGCAAAGCAACGAAGTCAGACTCTGCACAGAAAGGAGACCTGTTGAAGAACCCATCAAGGCTGAGCTATGCAGAACCATGTAGACACCGTTCAAATTGGACCCCCAGGGTTTCACAGAAAACTATGGGTTTCCACGGTTTCCACCATTCTGAGTCGGATTTTGGATTTCAATCTCACCGACAAGCTCAGAATTCCCTGGATGTGGGTGAATCATGCTGAAGCTACTCAAATAAAAAGAAAAGGAAAAACAACAGCCTTCTAGTGTTCGCTATCCGTTTTCATCATTTTTCGATGTCTAACTCGAGCAGCTGTGCCTTCCAAATTGACGCAAAAAGGGGTGGTCCAGGTTGCAAAGGAAATTGTTCAGCAAAGAGCACGTGTTTTTTTTCTGTTCGTTGTTCACATCATTGCTGTTTTCCCACACTCTTGGTAGTGGACACAACAAGACATGCTCAATGAGTGTTCGAGGTAGCATGATGCCGGTGTTTGGTTATTCTGTATCTCCGCAGATAGGTCGCAACCACCAAGCCAGTTCATGATCCGTAAGCATTGCCAAACACCAGGAGGGCAGGCCACTGAGCCGAAAGATTTCAACGCCGCGACTGATGCGAAGATCAAGAAGCTGAAATCCGTATCTTGGATCCTTCCAGAGCTGCACACATCAATTCACAATATTAGACCAGACATATATTCACAACATGTCAGCAAGTCTGAACAGGAACTCCTTCGTGAACGTGGCGGTTCTTGACGCCAGGAAATTTATGACCAAAAGAAAAGTTGGGCAAACCTTATTGCTGCAGAAAAGAACCTTTGATCTTTTGCTTCGTCAGCAATAAGTTTTGTTACGTCTCATGCCCAAAGAGAAGCCGGACGACTAAGGTCTTCAAAAAGTTCGATGCCAATGGCGATGGTAAACTCTCTGCAACAGAACTCAGAGATGTGCTGGAAGCTGTGGCCAAAGGCGAGGGGGGTCAGGAATGCCGGGGGGCGATGCAAGGGCATCGAGCGCCAACTGCCCCAGCTGTCATCTACCTTGCCTCACTGCCCTCAACAGAGAGAAGCTTTGGTTGAACTCCGCACCTGCAATGAATTTGAAACAGCTTGACTTGCCCTACATCATCTAGGAATCAATAGGAATCATCCATCCACAGACAGACGAAATGCCAAGGTAGGAAATTGAAATATTCCAAAAACATTACATTCTGGCTTGGCAGAGCATTGGCAGAAATTGACCATGAATGGTGCAGGTGACTTGTCACAACAAGAGTGCCAACAGCTTATGCAAGGTTTGGACAGGGATCAAAACGGAAACTTGGCAATACTTCCCATAGATTTGAAACAGGGTGAGGGGCTTGTGCTAGTCTTGTGGCTGTTACCCAAAGTATCGCACAGTTATGATAACCGCAGAGTGTTGGGAAGCTCCGGGGAAAAATGGCCGTGCCAAAGACACCACAACTGTGCTGTTTGCTACATTTCAGCGGCTGTCTCACCGTACCGACTTGCACTTAGAGACAGATGGTCTTTATATTTTTCTATAGTCTTTTGCAGCAACAATGATTTGAGCATGCCGCGCTCGAATTGCTTAGAGGCTTAGAGATACAGGAAGGTGTTGCATGACAAGAGAATGTTCAACCGAAAAGGTGATAGGAATGAACAAAGTAGTGATGAGTCAAAGCTCCCTTGGCACTTCATTTTCTTTGCACCTCAGTGCTGAGGAAAGGTATCCGTCAGCGAGTTCATCGACACATGGACGGAAGCCGCAGGTGGTGTTTTGTTTTTGATTTTTTAAATAACCTTTACATAACTTTATAATGTAGTTACATACCTAAACTTTACGTAACTTCACCACATAAGGAGCAATGAAAACCTAAAAGAAACAACCCTGGCGAGCAGACACGTGTTTTCTGCTCAGATCCTGGTGACAGCGGTTCTGGATTCGTATTCTTCCAAGCTTGGCTTCAAGCTGTCAGTTTGTGGATGTTGATCATTGCTTGATCAACATGAGCATCCTTGGGCTATGGATACAGCCCCGACTGAGATAACACAGCACCCCAGCAGTCAGATTGGTCCCAAGCAACTGATGCAACTAATCCCGAAGCCTTCAGGTCTCCATGGTCTTTTGATAAATGTGAGAAGCTGCTTCAAAGGGCTCTTTACAAACGAACTCCCTTTGCCAACAAGTTTAACTTGACAATGGGGGCAGCCTTTTTTTTGAACGACGTTGTGTCGGCAACACCTTCATTGTAATTTCACGAGGCTTCAGCCAAAAGACTTGTAGCAGCGGCATCCTAGACTCCATTCATCTTCATTTTTCACAATAGATTTTGTTTCCTTTTTCTCTCTCTCTCTCTCTCTCTGCAGAAGACACATCGAATGACAGCAATGACTGAGATGGCACTTCGCCACGGCGGGTGGCTGCCACTGTTCACCGATGCGTGTTAAGGATTATCTCACAATGTCCTTGGTGCAAACCGTTCCATGAAGGACTGGGATCTGGAAATGGCAGTGGGATTTCATTTTGTGATTTATTTTTCATGCCATAAATGATGCCCAAAGGGAAGGAAAGGGACACATCAAGCATCCCGCCAGGCTCGCCACGCCTGTGGCATAGTCACCAGACTTCAGAGTTCCTAAGTCTCTAGGATGACGGGGTTTCAAAATATTTTTTTTTATGATTTATTTATGATTTGAATACGATTTCCATTTATGATTTTTTTATGGGTTCAAATTGTGGTTATGATTTTTTTATGGTTTGGATATGTTTTTTTTATGGTTTTGGA
>Ga0126342_10023643_pt1 | contig 10036 bp, 5 predicted proteins | sample Cyp1metagenome_FD_92528 | JGI IMG/M metagenome (GOLD analysis project Ga0126342, IMG submission 92528) | Coral microbial communities from Lord Howe Island, Old Settlement Bay, Australia - Cyphastrea 1 metagenome | ecosystem: Host-associated > Invertebrates > Cnidaria > Coral ... | reverse complement strand
AGGGACACTAGCCCAAGACGATCTTTCCTTTGGGATCATTTTCACTAGTATATACCAAGGCCACCTACCTTGATAGATAAGATAGATAAAGAAATAAATAATGGAAAACATATATCACACAATAGGAGGTAGAACTAAATCACCAAGGACCCTAGAATCCATTTCCAAAGACCCCCTATCAGCTGCAAAACCTTAAACTTTGAATTTTGTGGAGCCTTATATTTGGATAAACTCAAATCGACAGCAGGTTTGCGGTTTCAAGCCTGTCTAAATAACATGCGTGAAACTAAGAACCGAGAAACACTGCGTGAAAAGCCAACGGTTGAACCATTTACCATCGGATGTTAGCTCCATCAACGGCTGGCCAAGAATTAACCTTGCCATCCACTGAAAGGTCGTCAGTTTACCCATCATGTTACGGCGCTATCCTGATGTTTTAGTTGGCTATCCCATGTTTTATGGCAGGTTTTATCTTCATTTATGGATCAACATCTGGGGTAATTTTTCCCATTCACCATCCAAATTTAGGACCAAGTTTGACCCATGTTGGATGCTACTCCCGCTTCCAACTCAGCTTGTTTTTTTCCAATTAAACATGGTGATGGTCCACCATTTATAGTGGTTTTTTCCATTAAACATGGTGATGTTCCACCATTTATAGAGGTTTTTCCCATTGATTTTCCATCGTTTTTTGTATGTTCAGAGGGTTTACATGTCCCAACCGGTTAAAGCACACCCCTCCATAGCCAATCGATGCGATTGGCTTCACTGGGGCCCAAACTTGGTCGAATGGGCCCCATTCGAATCAGACCATGCTATCTTGTGCTATCATACCTACACGGATCTAAATGGAACTATGATGGAAAATATGATGGAAACATGATGGAAATATGATGAAATTCATATTATCATATGAAATCATATTATCTGGTTGGTGGTTTCACCCCTCTGAAAAATATTAGTCAGTTGGGATGATTATTCCCAATATATGGAAAAATAATCCAAATGTTCCAAACCACCAACCAGATATTGAATAAAACTGAATAAACCAACATAAACCAACTGTCCACTGAGGGGAACCCCCAGTTTCCCTCCACCTCAGCGCCGGTCACGGTCCTTCTGCATGGCTTCGGCATAGGCCAAGCGCACGCGACTCAGCTCCCTATCAAGGCGCTGATCAAATTCCTGCCGCCAACCCTTGGGGAAGTAGAAAAAAAAACAATAACCCTCAAAAAGATATAAAAGTAGAGGTTACTTCAAGTCATTATAGCAACTATGCTGACTGTTTCTTTGGGATTAATGAAGTACTATATAGACTATAGCAATCCTACTAAATTAGAGGTAACATTATGATGAATTCTATCATTTTTTGGATTACTACAAGTCATTCTTGTGCGATCAGCACAGCATCCGAGGCCATGGTACAATTCAGATCGGATTGCCATGTTGTGTCCCATTTTGATAGTGATTTTCATCGTGATGTTTATATAGTGTATAGAACTATACATTCACAATATCACCAGGGATTGATGTTATGTATATATATATAGTGCTGGGTAAATTATAGTATTTCACTAATCTGAATCTTGCGGCCATTTGGGGATGATTTCCCTTATTGACCATGATTCCAATGAGGTCGCAGTGAGGTCGTTATAATTTACCCAGATATAATGTATATTACATACAAAAAATATAAATAATGTAGCCGTAACCCCACGGACTTCTTTTTTCAACCCCGGGCTGTTCAACTGGGGGTAGCTTTCTGGCAGCAAAACATGTTTTTTTTTTGAGTTTCCGAGTTTATCAACCAAACTATATTAAAACGTTGGTTTTTAACCAGTATTTTTGTTGATGCACTGTCAAAGTAATGGATCGTTTTTTGCCCTAATCATGGCACAGTAGTTCGTGTAATTGACTAAATGATCATGTGTGCAACTAACAGGAATCACTGATTCATGCATTCATAAGCCATCAAGTTGCCATCACAGCAAATTACAATAATTGCTAGATCACTACTGTTACTGCTAGCTGCTATGTCAAAAGGTCGAGGTTGAACACATGTCCACTTTCAAGTACTTTTTGTCTACATGTTTTACCACTATGTGACGATCCACAAGAATCCTGGGACCCCGCAGTCCACGTTTCAGCCGAGATTCTTTTTCAAGTGCTTGCGACAACCTCAGCGAAAACATGCAAATTCACTACCATGGGGCAATCAAAAGCCTGGTGAACACCAAAATAGCTGGGAGTTACCCTCTGGTAAACATACAGTTTGCTATTGAACATGGCCATAGAAATAGTGGATTTTCCCATGAAACATGGTGATTTTCCATAGTTATGTAAGCGTTTACCAGAGGGTATGGATCTTCATCCCTCCAAACACTGTCTACATCCCCATGTCTGATTGGCGATATGCAATGGATTACCTACCACTCACCAGCTCAGACAGCATGGGTCATAAGATAACAACCAAACAGAAAATGTAGAAAGTCAAATCCTACTAGTTGAACTACTAGTGGTAAATTGCACTTTGTCGATCATATTTTGTGGGGAGGTCTATGGGAAGGGTCCCCCCTGTAAATTGGTTTACAAACGCCATCATCCCCATCTAATTAGAGAAACCAACTTCGCTAAATACGGGGGCCCTTTCCAAGTGACTACTATAGATACTTCATCACATCTCTTTGGCATAAACTCCAGTTACACTACTTATTCCAAGCGACTTAGCTATCACAAACTTAAGCTACAATATGCTGCATATGCTGCATATGCTGCATATCCATATAAAGCCCATTAACTCCATATATCTGATGCTTAAATCATCATGTTATTCTATGGTTTCAAGGGTCACAACTTCATATATTCCCAATATGGATCCCAATGGAATGCGCCACCCGCAACTGCTTCTGCTCGGCGCCCCGGAACTGCTCGGCCATCCCTCGAAAGAAGTCTCCAGTGCCGACCTACTGCTCGACTGGGGATAGTTTGAATACCAAAAATGGATGTTAGGCACATGGTTAGTTACTATGGTGATTAGTTACTCATAATCACTAGGCACATAGTTTTCCCATTATATAAAACTGGTGACTTGGGGATGATGACTATGGCTTTGGGTTTACCACGGTACTCTTAAATAGTGGAGTCAGTTGGATTCGATTTGTGGCTACAGTTTTGGACAACACAACAGGGAGTGGCTTTGAACTCAAAGCTAGAATTTGACCATCTTTCGTTTCTGGTCGTGTTTGGCATTTATCACAGATTTATGATTTCTCAAACATGAGAATTTCATAACCTTGCTGAAATCAATATTCAAGAACCATGAAATATGTGTAACTGATTGCAAATGTTACCCTCTGGTAATTTAACATAGCTATTGAAAATGGCCCATTTATAGTGGATTTACCCATTAAAAATGGTGATTTTCCATAGCTATGTTAGTTTACCAGAGGGTATGGTAATCTCATGTTCAACCAAAAGTGCCAGTACACAGCTCCCTGTGATCACGCTTTGCTCTGCCTCAAGAGCCAAGACTTGCCAGCCCCTTAAATCTGTTGGGGCAAAAACAGTCGGTGGTTTTAACTCCCAAGAATCTGCTCGCCATCTCAACCAAATCATCAATAAAAAACAATACCCTCTGGTTATTTAACATAGCCATGGGAAATGGCCCATTTATAGATGGTTTACCTATTAAAAATTGTGATTTTCCATGGCTATGTTAAATAACCAGATGGTAAATATTTGAAAGCTTCAACCAGAACAAATAAAACACAAGTGGGGTTGGAATTTGGGGGACTCTTGGGTGATTTTTGTGGCTACAAACCCTTGGTTCCACCTGTCCAGCGCGCAACTTCCATGGCCGCCCAGAAGAGCTTGCGGCGGCGCTTCCCGCTGCGCCGCTGGCCGGGTCCTGCGTATGTTTGGGGAAAACAAAGATTGATGGTTACAATGGTTATCCTCCAGTAGTTAGAATATGGACATTTAGCATGGGGATTTGTTTTGTGGGCAATTCAGTGGGAATATATTAGCTGGTTGGTGGTTTTAAAATCCCTCTGAAAAAATATTAGTCAATGGGAAGGATTATCCTATATATTATGGAAAATAAACATGTTTGAAACCACCAACCAGTTAGGGATTTCTCGGGATTTTATGGTTTATAGTGGGGATATACCCTCCGGCAAGCTGGGACATCACTTTTCTGAAGGTCTCCAAGGGAAAATCATCGCACTTTTCTGGATTTTCTTTTGCTATGTTTGATGACCGGAGGGTAGATAGATGTAGATAAAATGTCGAAATGTCAAAAATAAGAATAATAATAAAAAAACACCGTGTATGATTATCTAACATTTCTAAACATTTCTAAACCATGTGTTATAGAATGTCGAAATTAAAAATGAACACATGGTTCAAAAACCCATATTCTATCTACTCCAGGATGATTATAGGCGGTGACTAGTTCACCGCCTGGCCTGCAACCATTGAGCAGTTCCAACCCGACGCCCTCAGTGGAGCACTTTACCACCTCGCTACAGGACACCTCTAAGTACATGGTCCAGCCGGGGATTATGTTATGCGTATCCCTAGTGACTGGTGGGTTGAAGGCTTTCCTCGACATGTGGAAATACTCATTTTGTTTTTCTTGCACCTGTAGAATTCTACAGGTTTTGATGCTACAGTTCTGCACTTAAAGATAGAAAAGGATAGCAACAGTTTCGAATTTACCGCGGTCTTATAGGATTGGTTTTATCTTTCCCGCATCTTTTTTGGGGGCACCATTAAATCATATGAAATATGAAGGTTTCCGAAAAAAAATGCGTAAGCCTCATCCCTAGACTCCTAGACCCTCCTCCTTGAGTCGCGTCAAGACATCCAGCAGTTGTTCACCTGCGCTGGAGCGGCTAGGGGCGCCCTTGGATGTTGGAGCCGGCAACTCACACTCGCAACCTCCAAAGAAAGACACGCATGTAAACTTTCAATCCAAAAATTGCACACTTGAACCATTGAACCATCTTGAACCTGTCTCAAATTCGCTGGTACAACTGATTCCTGTTTCTTTTCTGGATTCTTTTGAATCTTGTTTCACCCAAGTCACGTTGCTCCACCCCCAAAGCTCTCATCACGCCTGGCCGTTCAGTCAGCCAGGGGGGGATTGAAATCAACACGGTAGCTTAAGAGAAACCAATGGGATACCTCAAGGTGTACCATAGGGGGGTGACCAAAAATATCTATGAATGGATTGATGACCATTCCCCAATATGGGTAAATCATGGTAAATCCAATCCAACCTTTGACCATGGCAATGTATTCCCCGCTTTGCTGAAACGAAAGAATGAGTCAAGGTCTTACTCTTAATTCATTTTCTTTTGAGTCGAGGTAAAAAAGAAAACAAACCTATGTTTCTTTTAGATTCTCGCGACATTGCATCTTCTTATCACAGGATATCAGCCCCCGAAGCTGTACTCACCAGTAATCCAACCTGAACGGTTTGATTCAGACTCTGGAGGGAAAAACTGCCGGTCATGCTCTGGGTCGGAGCAAACCACTTTGATAGGTCGCAGCAACAGGTACGCAGACTGAAGACCGCACTCGTCACCGTACGACCCGTCTTGCGCCGCACCAGTGTCATCCAGTATCAATATCGCCAAAGCGGGTCGATACTGCCAATCAAACATTGGTCTCATTTGGTTTCCTCCCCTGGTTTTTTCCAACATTTCCAAGTGTTTTTTTTCCAACAAGTGGTGATACGTAGTCCAGAAGTGTTTTTTTCCAACATTTCCAGTGCCGGTTTCTGGTCCATCCGAGGAACGTACGCGCAAGTTCTGTAAAAAACTCCCGTGCGAGGTCGGACTATGAAAGGGTATGGCTATTACCCTCTGGTAAACATACAATGTGAGGCCCCCAAGATAGCTAAGTTGGTTTATAACTCCAATAACTATGGTTTATGGTACTTATAACTATAGTTACTGGGGCATATAAACCAACTTATAACTATGGGGCACCACATTGTACAAAAAGCTATTGAAAATGGCCATTGAAATAGTGAGTTTTCCCATTAGCATGGTGGATCTGTCCATATGTTAGTCATTACCAGAGGGTAATTACTTTACCAGATGATCAACCAAATGCATCTTTGTCTTTTTCTACTCATTGACGTTGGCAACTGGGCTGCTTGATTCACCCATTTAGGCAGCAAATTATGGCAGTAAAAGCAATGTTGGCAACTTCTTGTGGCCATGTTCAGTCAATGATTACAGGTCGAGTGCCTTGTTCGGCTTAATAATTGATGAGTGATTCCCATGTCATGGATGATGATCACCTCCAATCAGTGAGTAGATGTGTGTAGTACCCTCTGGTAATTTGTTACATAGCTATTGAAAATGGTGATTTATACTTGATTTACCATGATTTACCTATGAAAATGGGTGATTTCACATAGCTATGTTAGTTTACCAAAGGGTATATCCTGGAAAAACTCATGGGGCACAGCCCTAAATGTGGAGATAGTGGAGTCATGTGGAGTCGGAAAGGCCCCATATCGAGTCATATTTCAGCTGGAGAGCTGTGAAGCTGTGACCGCTTATGTAACTTTAGGCACCTCCAGGGATGCCGTTGCAGCGATGGCAGAAACGTAAATACATTTGGTTTAGGAAGAAATATGGCTATGCCTCAAAACCCTGGTGCCATAGGTACCAATAGTTGGTTAATGAATGTTTATTCCCCCAATATGGTAATAATAGGTTTTGACCCATCCCCATATCATTCCCCAACTAGTCATCAACCAACAGGTCTTTGAACAGTGCACAATAGTGCACAATTTTCTAAACATTGGATCTTTGGGTGCAAAAATCAACTCGTCCGACTCACAAATGTCGCTAACGTTCGGTATTTCTGGCAAGAATAATATAGTAATTTACGAACTTAAAATGAGATGATGTTGGGGCGCTGGCTGACCTTCCTTACCATCATTTCTGCTGACATATGCTGTTGTTAGTTGTTGCTATTTAGTCCGAACAGCTCAAAGTAACTCGAGCTGGCATCATTTCACAATGCATCCAGGTCATTCCTCAAAATGGTCCCATAATAACGTTCCACTGTGGCCAAATATATGCACTTGCGGAAAGTCATAATGTTGGATTCATTGAACTGTGTTAAACTCCCGTTTCTTGTCAAATCAAAAAATTGATCTAAGGTTTTTTCTCAGTTTCTAGATTGCTCATAAAATCAGTGTCCCAAAAACCATGGATTTTTGCTCCTGCCTTTTACGGTCGCTTCACAAAAACCCCCCCTTTGTCCAGGTCTTTTTCACCATCTCTCCGAGACGCCTTCGATCTCCAGAGGCTCGCAGGTCTCCATGATTTCTTGCAGCTTCTCCGAGAGCGGCTTCAGTTGCGCCATGGCTGGGGATTGATGGGGATGTACTGACGCATGAGGATTGATATATGACCTGAGGTTCCCCACAAAAAAACATGGTGAAATAATAGGCTTGATTTTTTTAATGAAATCATGACGCAACAAATTATCCAAGATTTCACTTGCAAATTGAAATAGGTCCAGTTCCAGGTGGAAAGCGGAAATCATTTCTACCTGTCTTGATGCAACGACATGCGGAAAAAAATGGAGACGGTACCCAAGCACGGAAGACAAAACCTTCTGGATACCACAAGTCGCACGCACACGGTAAGCAGTGGATGCCGCATGATGAGTTTTCATTTGCAAAGCCATAGATCCTCCTGCTCATTGCTGAGATGTGTTGTCTCAACTGTTTTGAAGCCAGCATTCTTCTGGATAAATAACAACCAATACTGATGATAAAATATGATGAGTATACAGTATACAGTATATACAATAATTCACTGACTTGACATAAGGTCATTTGGGGAATATTTGGGAATAGTTGCCCCTTTTTTCGCATCCTTCCATGATTCCGGTGTCACAATGAGGTCGTTCTTATGCAACCTGTAGGGATCATGGCATTGTCTCGGCCAAATGGCTGCCAGGCAGCTGCTAAGACCACCACTAGCAGCGCCTAGGACGATATTCTCCGGGACACTGAGTAGGGTCTACGGTCATCACAACTGGGAAGTCAGCTAGTGTCAAAATATCTCCCTGGTGGTTGTAACCATCTTGAAAAATATGAGTTCGTCAAATGGGAAGGATGACATCCCATATATTCTGGAAAGTAAAACCATGTTTGAAACCACCAACCAGCTAAAAATCATCAACTTGGAAGTGGTTGGTGGTTTCAACCAACCCCTCTGAAAACTATGACTTCGTCACTTGGGAGTATGACATTCCCAATATGTGGAAAGTCATAAAAGCCATGTTCCAAACCACCAACTAGTGGAATCTCAAGAGACCTCATATGACCTAAGGTGGCCTTGATCTCAAGTTGGCATCCATGAGGTGCTATCAACATTCATCCACCTGCACTTTTTGGAAAAGCTTCCACTCCCCATTTTGCGCTGGAGGCTGGCTAACTCCATTTTTTTGGTTGCTGAATTCCCATTTTTGATTGCTGACATCTCCATTCTTCATCATTCTCGTTTCAATGCCATGTTCGATGATTTCACATGGATACCTCCAAGTTCTTGGCCAAAATCCCCAGTTTCAGTGGCTGAAACTGGCCCCCCCCCACAAAATCCATTCAGGTCCTCTCGGTCACCGACGCAAAAACCCACCGCACCTAGGCCCATCAAACTGCTCTCAGGCTGCATGGGCACCAGGAAATCACCACTGGATGCAGCACCCGAGGCCTTGGGGCCGAGGATCGTCGAGGTTCATGGTGACAGATGGGGGAAAAAGCCAACCGGCCAACCGTTCACCATCAAAAATTGATAAACATGGAGGATATCCAATACAGAATTCCATGTTCCACGAAAAATTGCATATCATCATATCACATCTCATGACTGAAAACGATTGTATAGACTAGAGTAAAATCGTATATGCCGTATTAAAAGGCTATCATATGGGATATAATATGGGACTGTTATTCCTCATGTTCAGACACGCAGACATCATAATCCCCATTACCGAAAATCCCGGAAAATGAATTATAATCCCAAACACAAATTAAACGTCATAATTAACCATCAAGAACCCCACTAATATCCTAGTATAATCCCAAAAATTCCATGGAAAACCAACATTTTTCACATCCTTAAACCATCATTCAACCACCATCAACCCATATAAAACCATCCTTAAACCACCATTAAACCATCATATTTATGTATTAATATGTATTGCCCATCATATCTCATGATTTTCCCCATGATATATATATATATATGGGGATGGATCAAAACCTTGTACCCCTTCTGTTCACCTCAAAATAGCTGGGATTCATGGATGTGAAAAACACCCTAAAAATGGTACTTATAGGTATTGATCCATAGCCATATATATATATGGATAAACATATATTAATGGTATATTAATAATGGCCTATTGGTTTGAAAACTATATTTATTAATGGTACATATATATATATAACTATATACCATCTGGTTATTTAACATAGCCATGGAAAATCAACATTTTTAACAGGTAAACCATCTATAAATGGGCCATTTTCCACGGCTATGTTAAATAACACCGCTGGCCATGGCTGGCCGAGATGCTGAGGCGGCCTGTCCAGCTAACTGGGCCCGGAAGCTCTCAATGGCTGAAGCCTGGTCACCCAGGCCTAGTTCTTTGAAAAAAACATGGATGACACCATGGTATGTTTAATGATGTTTAATGATGTTTCATGATGTTTAATGATGTTTAATCATGTTTAATCATGTTTAATGATGTTTAATGATGTTTAATGATGTTTAATGATGTTTAATGATGTTTAATGATGTTTAATGATGTTGAATGATGTTTAATGATGTTTAATGATGTTTAATGATGTTTAATGATGTTTAATGATGTTTAATGACGTTTAATGACGTTTAATGACGTTTAATGACGTTTAATGACGTTTAATGACGTTTAATGACGTTTAATGACGTTTAATGACGTTTAATGACGTTTAATGACGTTTAATGACGTT
>Ga0126342_10023642_pt1 | contig 10036 bp, 13 predicted proteins | sample Cyp1metagenome_FD_92528 | JGI IMG/M metagenome (GOLD analysis project Ga0126342, IMG submission 92528) | Coral microbial communities from Lord Howe Island, Old Settlement Bay, Australia - Cyphastrea 1 metagenome | ecosystem: Host-associated > Invertebrates > Cnidaria > Coral ... | reverse complement strand
TCCGTTTTCTCGCAGTGAGTGGCACCATTACAATCGGTGCTAGCCGAGCAAGGTATGATTTCACGCTTGTAGAATATCACCTGCACATCGATGAAGTACCATGGATCATCTTCTCCACTCTCGGTTGTTTTACCCACATTATAGGGGTTCAAGCAGGGTTCACAAAGGGGATATAGTAGGGATTATGTTGTACTGGTAGCCGGGGGCTGAACCAACCTAGTTGGATATAATGGAGGTGTAAAATCCGACATGTTAGAGGGATATTATGGGAATGTAAAGAGAATAGGTCAAAAATATGGAATTTGAACTTACAAACATGATGATGATGATGATGATGATGATGATAGTGGTTTCATGGGGACCATGGAGATTTCATGGGATAGAATGGATAGATACACAGATAATAGACACATGAATACATAGGTACATTAGATCGATAGATATGTACATATGGATCATGGTAAATCATGGACCATGCAACGGGCCTCGGGGTGTGGGAGAAGCACCAATTCTTACAGCCAAAGTAGGCATAGGTTTTCATCCTAATATGTCCCTATGTTTGCGTGCTTGGAATAGCCTTGGTATTTTTGAATAGAAGGTTGGAATCAAACGTGGTTGTGAGCCAAGCCGGTGCCAAAAATCGGAGCTTAAGGCGACAAAGATTGGAACTTCAGAGCAACAAGAGATGTACCCTGTGGTAGTTTAACACAGCTATGGAAAACAGCCATAATAAGTAAAGCATTGAACTAAATGGGCCATGGATTGCATAGCATACTGTGTTTTTTTGGAGGGTACAGCAATCGAAGCTTGATCCACAACTGGCAGCAATATCTATCAAGGAATCCCAGCATAAAAAGGATTAAATGGCCTAAAGTATGGATACGACAAACACAGAGATTGCAAAAGAAACAGTTTATCTTAGCGAGAACTGGTGCGTGACCGACAAAATCATTGATTTCACCAAGCGTGATGAGTAATGGCTGGCCCCTTCTTCAACCTCCATGACCAATTGAACCTTGCGATCTAGGCAGCGACAAGTGGGGGAATCTTACATCCCACAAGCGGCAAGCCACCCAGAGGATCCAATAAAAAGCCACCAAGAATGAAGATGTGCATTGTGGGGATGGATCATAACCTACAATCCGGGCCCCCAAACGTTATTTTTGTTGGTTTAGAACCCCATCTAACTATAGTTGTAACAACCATAAACCCAACAGCGATTGTAAACCAACTTGGAGGGATAAACATCGCCAGCAATTTTGGTCCAGGAGTACGGGGACATTTACCACTGGTGTGGTCTTGAGAATGCGCGATAACCTCAAGGGACCTCACTATAGACGGTGACCCATGCTGCAGAAACTGTACCAAAGACTTCCTTCAAGCCGCCGATTACAGGTTTCTTAAGATTGGTACAGAGAAAACAAGCGGGGATGTCGTATGATACGATACACCCATATTTGTTTGATCGGACTTGTCTCCATGGAAAATGGGCATGATCTGACCTGCAACGATGCCGACAGTTGTAACCACATCGCACACAAAAGATAGCAGAAAAGCTCGAAGCTGGAGAGTTGGTTCAGTGTTACGCCAATGGCAATTAATGGCCATTAACATCAACTAATGATGGTTATGTAACCAGCAATTGCTATTAATTGAACTTACAGAAACCCCCGGAATCGGTTGATTCCATCGTTGCTGCTCGTTGAGTGATCGATCTAGCTCCTGGAGCCTGTGGTTTTTCAGTTGATCTACCATTTAATCGGAATGAGTTGGTTATCTACCATTCACTGGTTATATCATTTACCCATCATTGAACTGTTGGTTTTTTCATATCTTCATATCCTTTGTTTGTTGCTTTCACCACCTTTTTTTCCGAAACCTTGGTCCCCGAATTCACCCGAAGTCGAGGCCTTGAAGGAGAGCCTCTACAAGCAGGTGACCAGCAAAAATTTGGACCTCGAGGCAGATGTAAATTGCGGATTCTTTAAAAGGGTAGATCCCCAAATCACCATGCTTGTTTCAATACTAAAACTGGTTTGTGGTTTGGAACATGAATTTTATTTTTCCATTCAGTTGGGAATAAAAAATCCCAACTGACGAACTCATGTTTTTCAGAGGGCTTGAAGCCACCAACCAGAAAATGGCCATTCATGACTTGGATGATTTGGGGTACCTCCATGGATTGGAAACCTCCAAAAATGGCCGACTCCAAATTTGTCTTCAAGTGGAGGACCCTGTTAGGCCCAATCTATGGCCATTCTTGGAGAAAATGATGTTCTCAGCCATGAAATTAGGGGTGGCCATTTTCGGACTCGCCCCAATGCTTGGGGTCAACATGGATATAGGGTGGTCCAGGCATTGGGGATACAGTATCCGATAAATTTATGGCAATGGTCATGGGAAAAGGACCGCATCATATCCCGTTATGATCTTTGGATCGTTCTATGCGTCCCCACATTGGTCATGCCACCAATCTTGCACACCCCATGTTTGTTGTTCCACGGTTAGTGAATCCCCATGACCATCCCCATCTAGGTGTGGATCCATTGGATCCCTAAGAATTGGACTACCAATAGTCTGCCCCAAGACCAATGCTTGTCCCATGAAGACTGGAGAAATCTTGGATGATTTTGGGGTCCCCCGTGTCCAGAAAATCTAAGAAACACCAGCAAATGATAATCCCTCAGAATTGTGTAATTAAACCTCCAATAAATCCCAGAACATTATCCAAGAAACACCATGTGGAAAGTTCTCCAACACCGCCATTCAACGGAGCCGCCGTCAAACAGGCCCAGGTGGTGATTGCAAAGGCCATTGCACCTTGGACATGGAACAATGAGCAGAAATGGGAGGTTCAGATGGGTTTGGGGATATGGATGTACAATGAGAATCTAGTGGGAACATAATGGGGCTATAATATTGAATATAATGGGAACATCAGGGTGTATAACTGTTAATTGTGTACACATGTTCATGGTGTATACCTATAGTAATCCGCACAGACGGGAAAGTGAACGGCTTCGCCGACTATCAATGAGGATTTACTTTTCTATCCGTTGGGGGATTACGAAAATCACAATATCAAATATCCAATGATGTCCGATATAACATGCTAGCTATATCACTAGTGACATCAGGATATCACTAGTGATTCAGAATTGGGATACACTATGTTATCATTTTTACGATATGATTCAGAATGATCTTGATGTCCAATATCAAACATCCCATGATATGTCGGTATTGGGATACACTAGTGATGTGAAAAAAGGGTGCAAAACAAACCACGACAGAGCTAAAAAAAAATACGATGTATAACCAACAACAATATTTGGGCTTCACTTATTTTGTGTTGGAAAAGAAAACACATCCAAATCCCATGGTGTAAAAAATCATGTTTTCAACAATGTTTCAAGTGCCATTTGTTGACAAACCCATATAACTGAATTGTAACTGGAATTACGAATGGATTGTTGCATGATTCCCCCCTTGATCAATAGGTTTGCTGTGTCGGGGTTGTTCCTATCTCATGCTGCTCTTGCAGCAAGCTAGTGGTTTCAATCACGTGGCTCACATTCTTGCAGGCCATGGTTTCCAGCCTTAGTGGTGACATCATCATTTTTAGAACCACTAGAAATCTGTTTTTAATCTTGCATCCAATAATTCCCCATTTCCACAAGTGAACTGCTCCAGCTCAAGTGCGTGAATTGTCTTTGAAATTGGGGTATCTGCTAGAACAATGTATGGTTTCCAAAACGGGAGATCCGAAATTACCAGTTCAAGTGGGAAAATGATGCTAAACCACAGAGTTTAGGGCTTGCCAATTCTTGAGAGATATCAAAATGGGAAAACCCTGATTCGCTGTATTACTACAATCATATTGTTTGAACTGCCAGCATCCAAATCTGCTGAAGCTAGCCATATTCCGCCACTGATCAGCTCCCTAATTTCTGTTCATGTCAGATTTGGGCAGAAATCTCTTAGATCTTTCGGTAAACCATTGTGATGTGAATTTTCAGAATGGCACTCATAGTTAAGGCATGTTAAGGTATAGCAGTTCTACCCACAACGAACATCACATCGCAAAGGCCCGCCTGGGTTATGAGGAGCCCTTGACCCAAGAGTTTTTGGAAAGGCGGAGTAGGGCGGAGCATCCCAATTTGTTGTGGTTGCGATCTCCCCATTCGATGAAATTCGCAAGATGTGCCCCTGTTTTGTTTTTCGGAAATCACATCTTTCTAGTTGTTTGTTTGTCCCATTTTTTGCAAATTAGATCATGTCCAGCAAGATGTTCGACTCAGAGTTCAATTGGTTGAAGTTCACCCATCCAACTGCCTTATGGGGTGACACAAATCCAAGAGGTATCCTAGTTATAAACCGACTTGGAGATTGGATGGGTTGCAGTTCGACACATCGACCATCAATTTGCTGAAGATGTGTAATTTTCCCACTGGTTAATCCACCACTGGGGAATCCACTGGCATACCATACCAATTCCTGCAGTGGGTCATAACTTCCAATTTGCAGGTGCAAGGGTATTGTACCCATATCTACCAATGTACTATATACCAAGCAACAAAAGGGACCAATCGCCTTCCAGGAATCCCTAGCCGCGGATTTTTTCGAATGTATTTGTAAATGTTTGCATGTACATCATTATACATGTGTGAAAGAAAAAATATGTGAGATATGTTAAATCAAAAACTAGGTACAAAAATGTGAAATATCCATATAATCATCCATATATCGACACAATAATCCATATTTTCCGTATCCATATAATAATCTACAAAAATATGTTTTACCCATCAGTTTCAAAATAGATAAATACAAAATGTGATAAATTGATAATGTGATAGACCATATGTATATACATACATACATATCCATATAAAAGGTTTTGCAATTGATCTGGGGTCTCTGGAAATGGATTCTTGGGTCTTTCCACATAGTTTATATCCATTTATCTTATATCTATATATATATGTCCATATAAATATCCATTTATCATATATGTTCTTCGACCTTCCAGGCTGACATACAGCCCCCAGCTGCCGACGCTGTCGCTGGACACCGCCTGCGACCTGTGCTTCACCTTGGCGCAGCAGAGCTGGCAGCGACTGGGCCAAAAACAACGGCAGGTTCCCCCCGGAAAAACGCTGGTTCTGTAGTGGTTAAAGTGGTTAAATCGGAGCTAACCTTGGAAAAATGATGGTTTTGTAGTGGCTAACTCTAGAAAAATGGTGAAAGTTTGTAGTGTAGAATGGTATCCTGGCAATTTTATGAGGGTTTACCATGGTTGACCTGCAAAATTGGTTAGTTGAAACAGCCAAAATGATGGATTTAGCATGTTTATTGATTTTATAGCATAAAATAAGATATAATGCGACATAAAATCAACCTTTATCCTTTATAGGGATATAGTGGGATAAAATCTCACGAACAACAGGATTTATGGTCAAGTCCAAACCTGAAGACATATACGACTTCAAACTGCAGAAAGTGATTGAAATCACCACAAATTAGGATGTATATCATTGAATATGGGGCAGTTTGAAAATCTGGAAGGGTGATGTCAAAGTGCGGAGAGCCATGAATCTATAGTTGGAAGTATCACTATTTCGAGGACCCAGTAGCAATGAATAGTAGCCAATAACACTCAATGATCCCACTATAGTGTCAATCTAATTTGGGATTGAACCATCAGAATGCGGATATTTTTATCGTGAGAGATTCAACTGGATTTAAGCTCAAGTTGGGAAATTTCACTAAGATTGTCCCAAATGCCATAAATGGCCCCACACGTCACCAAGATCTTCATTTTTTAGGAGGAATTGATGAGTTTTCCATCTAAATCGGGAACCCCAAAATCCACTGCTTGATGGTCATATTCGCCATGAAAGTAGCTATTTGGTGATGATACCCCCATTTTCACCCATATTAGATGTTTGATTCTCTTGGTTATATCCCTATAGCTCACAAATTGGGATGATATCCCCATATTGATCCCCAATTGTTTTTCAAGTGACATCCCCATATTTCCGGGGAAAAAAAACTTAACCGGAAACCATCGATTTTCCTGGTAAATATGGGGTGTTCCGGCTTCAATTTTCCCAACAAACCCAATCCATTGAATCAAACATCATCAACTATATGTCCATTATCTATCAAACTATTGATGCAACAGCCCCCCCATAGTCATCTTTCTTCAACCTGCTGTTTCTTTGGCGTTCTGCCTGAAGGATCGAGTGGAATCGGCGTTTTGCCTGGAAAGTGCTGCACGCGTTGTATGGCGTGGAGATTCCACAGGATGGGTTGGTGTAAATGGTGGGATGTTCCAGAAAATGACGGTGGTTTTTATCATAACTTGAACATAATGTAAATGGAAAGGCCGTTTCATGCCAATTTGGGGATCTCCTCCATTTGGCAACAAACGCATGTATTTTTATATACACAGATGCATTTCGGTAATTTGCATGTTGTCTTCGAAATTCTTTACATGTACTATTCTATAGGTTGAATAGGTCATGCTGACTACATGCACAAGATGGATCGAATTCGCGAGGTATGTCAAGTATGTATCAATCTGCGATAGTCTCCAGACACCAGCGCAAGTTGCTGCCAAGGATTGGGTGCACATGCGTTTGTTGCCATGCTGCGGGGGAGGTACTCCAAGATTCCAATCATTGCTAGTTCCTTTTCATGGTTCTCATGACTTCCCTTTGTTCGGGTTGCAAAACTCTTTTTTATGTTTTCTCATGGTGATTATCTCCATCGTTCTTGATTCATGCACAATTTCTATCAGTGAAAGGTTTTCTCAGTTGTATCCACATACCTCTTGTGGTCAACATCTTTTCAATTGGTATCAGTATTTCTTCGATCTCGATTGCGGTTTTGCCTTTTTTGTTGCTTCTTAACCCTGTTCGTTGATTTATCCTTCTGTATCGCAGCCAGATGCCGATCTTTGTTCATTTCATGCCCATTTCTGTAGATCAACAAAACCACAAAATAAACCCAGACAACCAAACCTTGTTGAGCTAGTTGTAGAGTTTGGTCTTGCATTGGTCTGAAAATTTAGGGGGAAAAAAGACAAACCCTGTGGTTTATCAAATCATTTTCCCAATTAAAATGGATTGGTGCCATTTCAGGACACACAACTATCACATTTTGACTCCACGAAAAATGTCAATTTCCATAGTATTCCCATTCCAATCCCAATTTCCAGGCGTTGCAAGACGATGAGCCTCTGGCCCTCGCCGTGAAGGTGAACCCAGTGGAGCCAGGCGTGAAGACACACCCAGTTTGATCATAGTGTTGGAAATATATCCCATGATCTGGTTGGTGGTTTGGAACATTTGGATGATTTTTCCATATATTGGGAATAGTAAGCCCAACTGACGAACTCATATTCTTCAAGATGGTTAAAACCACCAACCAGTGATATTCTACCCTTATACTACCACATAATGGTTGGTTTTAGGCCAAACATCTCATGTTTGGACAAAAGAGAGTCTGGTGACCAAGAGACAAGTGTCTTGAATTTCTTGATCAACTTTTGCATGTTCATTGCAAACATGTCTTTGGTCCTTGAGAAATGCGGTAAGACAGAGAAATTCATCATGAAGGTCTTGATGGAAATTGTGGAAGAAGGCAAACACGCCAGCATGCAAGGCTGCTTCGATGACTGTGGGCCAGGCCGAGGAGATTCACAAGGAGTGCTTTGAAACCCTGTGGGTGAAGGAGATGACGGAGCACAGGCAGTAAGAAGTGGATTGTCAACCTTTTCCCGTCGCTGCTTGCGTTCTCAGAGGAATGGTGTGGCAGAAAGAGTTCGGATTCCAGATTGAGCCCCCAGGGCCAAATGGAGAACTCTCATTCTGTGACGCCTTCTTGCCAACATCCGAGAGGATGGAGCTCAGCTCCAAGATCTTTGTGAACACCAATCGATCCACATACATGTTTCCGAAGCCACAGAAGGTGGTGAACTCGTTGTGTGTTTCGTCTGATATCATGTTCGTAGTTTAAATCCCCTAGAATCCCCTTTAAGCTACCAGCTATTGTAATCATAATCCCCATTCTATCCCCATTATATAAAGCAATCATAGGGAGAAGTCCCATTCAACCATTATAATTCCCATTTTTGTTAGAAATCCTGTCAGTTCTTCCCATGATCACCAGAGCCATAGGATCCTTGCTGCGCCTCGCTTGGGCTCTGGCGGTGTTGGATGAGGTGCCGCCGAGCTAAGCCTTTGGAGATGTGTTTGCCATTTGGATGTTTTTTTTTAAAAGTTTATACCCAATTCATCGGGGTAAAACAATGTCATAAACCACCCATGACAGGGAATGGTACCATATGGTAAGCATACCACCTACAAAAAGTGGTGAAATTGGGCATGATTTATTGTCTATTGTTTTACCAACATTAATGGTAAAATATTGACCCAACTTGAAGTTAAGTTTGTTTGCAGGGTATCTAAGGTTGGCACTGGTTAGAATCGAGATATAAACAATGGCAAGTTTGTTCCTGGTGGGCAATTTTCAATGATATCCTATTGTCGATGCCCATAGAAGATTCTTTCAGACCCACCCATACTAAACCATCACCGAAACCGCACCATACCATACCATATCGTACACTTTTTTGACTGGTAAATAATTGTGAACATTGTACCAAAAAAAGAGTATAGTAGTATAGTGGATAGATTCTCGGATGGCTAGGGTTGGGCACAGTATTATGAATCGACTCTATTGAATGATATAGATGGATTCAACATCATAATTACCTTGCCCAACCCTAATTGGCTTCGAATCCCCCAGCATATTTGCCACGGTTCAGTTTATGTTCAGATTGGATTAAAATGTGTGGTTGAAAATTGGACCTTCCCCAATCTGTTGAACCCCAAATTTTCGCGGTTACCCCGTCTTTGTGTTGGTTAAATCATGTGAAAGCCCCTTCCAATTTCTTCGATGTATCCAGCAGAAATCCAACAGCTATGACAATAGTTATAAACTAGCGTACCCACTGTAAATTCCAGAAATAAATCCCAATGCCTGTTGATCAATAGCAAACTTTGGATGGCTAAAGCTATGGTTTTGAGGCCCTTATTTCATGTTGTTTTCCCCTTAGCTCACTATCTCAAGGATATCCCATTAAATCGCATTGGATCTCCATGATATTCCCAACTTTTTGCTGCTTATATCCCATGAGCCCCATATTTTGTTGCTTAAAAAATAACTTGCTTAGGATCCCCGTTTTTCGTGGTTAAATCCTTTAGAAAAGAAAGAAGATTGGAGACAACTCCCATTGAACCATTGTACATCCCATGATTTTCCCATGATTTTCCCATGAGATTCGGCTAATTCCCATAGCTTTTTTCCTTTCGCACCGGGGACACCGGTCCTTCTCGGAAGGCGTTGCCTTTGCCGCTGCTGGAGCAATTGGCAGATCTTCCACTACCCCGCGACTGGTGCGCCGTGGCCGGTGGCTGGTGGCTGGTGGGGAGGAAAATCACCAGAACTGGGACCGGTTGAAAGCGGATTTATAGTGGACAATAGTGGATTTATAGTGGATTTACTTTTGTATAGTGGAATTACAGTGTATAATAGGAAGGATTTACAGGGTACACTAAGGAATATCATAGCAAAGTGGGTTGTAATGGGTGAAATCATAGAGGGTTACATTGATTGAAATCAGCAGATATTAGGATTTAACCAACAAGCATGGGAAAAATCGGTATAAATCAACAATTAAAGGACCGGACAACCCCACAAGTCAACTTCTTCCAATAATGAGCAAGAAATGTTGTAGCAGGGACGGGGAAGGAAGGAAAGACGAAGGAGGTGGTGGAGGATGGAGAAGTAAAACAAGTTGTATGTGAAGAGTTGTGTGTGTGACAAAGTGGTATGTGAGAGCTGGTGTGCGACGAAGAAAATGATGTATGTGTCAAAGATGGTGTGTGAAAGATCGTGTGTGTGAAAGTTGTGAGTGAAAGGTGGTGTGTGACAAAGCGGTGTGAAAGATGGTGTGTGGCAAAAG
>Ga0126342_10023641_pt1 | contig 10037 bp, 11 predicted proteins | sample Cyp1metagenome_FD_92528 | JGI IMG/M metagenome (GOLD analysis project Ga0126342, IMG submission 92528) | Coral microbial communities from Lord Howe Island, Old Settlement Bay, Australia - Cyphastrea 1 metagenome | ecosystem: Host-associated > Invertebrates > Cnidaria > Coral ... | reverse complement strand
TGGGTAAGCGTTAGACACACTGGGGTAACATAAGGGTAATGATGGAGAAATCGAGTAACACCATGGCAAAACACTGGAAAAATTGATGAAATGGAAGGATAAATTGATAGCATAAACTATGGGATAAACAATGGAAAAAATGAGGGAATATGACGTAAAACAATGGGAAAAGAATGGGAAAGCAATGGAAAATTTGAGTAGAACGCTTGGAAAATTGATTAAAACGCGATGAAAATCGGTGGAAACAATGGGGAGAGGGTAAAATGATGCCAAGTAAAATTGAGGCTCCGATGTGGGACCATTATCGCGTAAAGCACGCGTGAAACATTGGAAAAACAATAGAAAAATTGCAGTTTCGATGTGTGACCACTATGGAGTAGAAGCACGGAAAGAAAACTATGGAAGAAACGAGCAAAACCGTTTATACGGTGCAACTGTAGGGATTGTGGACGGTGCATTTGGGTACGCGTTAGACACACTGAGGTAACATAAGGGTAATGATGGAGACATCGAGTCACACCATGGCAAAACACTGGAAAAATTGATGCAATGGAAATTGATGCAATGGAAGGATAAATTGATAGAGAACTCGCGTTAAAATTGGTAAAACGATTGAAAAATTGGGTAAAGGGTGCAGCGAGACAAAAGCCGGTGCGTTCCTGGCACCACCTCTCCTCGATCTATTCTAAAACATAGAAAAATTGAAGAAAACCATTGCAAAATGGAAGAAAACCATGGAACAGAAGAAAACCATAGAAAAATGGAAGAAAACCATGGAACAATCGAAAAAAACCATAGAACAAGTGAAGAAAACAATGGAAAAATTGAAGAAAACCATGAAAAAATTGAAGAAAATCATGGACAAACCAATGAAAAAAATGGAAAATTGATAAAACCCATTGAAAAAAATCTGAAACCAGTGAACATTGCGAATGAGAGATTTTAACTACAAAATGCAGCATATGAGAAATTTTAATTGCAGAAACCAAGGAAAGGAACCTGGACGACCCAAAAAAAAAATGCCAAAAAAATCATTGCCAACTTAATTTCGCCCCCGTAAGTAAGTGCGTGAATGAACAAACAAGTGAATCAACAAGCAAACAATTGCGTGAACGAATGGAAAAAACACATGCACAAACGTCAAAAATTAAGTGAAAATCACCTCCCAGCATTTTTCACTGATTTGTGCCCATGGGTTGTGAGACAAAAACCTGTTCTTTCCAGTGGTTGTGTGGAACATTTTGCAGCATCAGCGGGCAGATGTGATCCGCATTTTGCAGCTTTGGATTTGGGTTCAGGTTGACCTCCCAGGTGGGGGTTGCAGCACAGCGCTAGTCGGCTTCGGAACTTGGGGAACTTGGACACATGGTGAGGCGAGACGCACGAGACGCACGGGAGGCTAAGGAGAAACCTTCAGCTGTGCGCCTTGAGGCTTTCAAGCAAACCAGGTTGTGCAAGTTTCACATTGCAGGCAATTGCATTCGAGGAACCTCTTGCAATTTCGCACACAGCATGGAACAAATCCGTGACCAACCGGACTTTTCGAAGACCCGTCTTTGTGTCGATTATTGCACAGATCAGTGGTGCAGGGATGGTGACTATTGCAAGTTTGCCCATGGCGAACATGAGCTTCGGCCTCATCCAGCATCCAACGGCCCCAAAAAAGAGCACGAAAAAGAGGCAGAGATGCAGGTGACGCAGGTGACGCAGGTGACTCAAGATTGCAAGAGCCCGCAAGTGAGCCCAAAAGGCAAGCAATTGAAGAACCCAGAAAGTGGGCAGGTAACCCAAGTATCATCAAAGTCTCTCTTCAAGTCTCCAGCTTGGTTTGAAGAAGGATGTTGGTTTGGACCTGAAGCAATGCCGATGTATCCTTGGCTTGCTTTTGTGGAGTATCAATTTGCCGATGACTTCGGATGGGATAGCAACAGCCAGCTGAGTGGAGACTGGAATGAGTGGAATGAGTGGAACGAGTGGAATGAGTGGAACGAATGGAACGACTGGAACCCAGCCTCCAGCAACAACAGCACCAAGTGCACCGAAAGCCCAGTTCAAGGCGTGGCAGCTGAATCAGTGATTGTGGCATTTTGGCCCTTATCTCATCGAAATACCACCTGAAAAGGAGAAGAACACATTTGGTCTAGTATTGGACAAATTGGATGTATTCATTTTGAGGGACCATTCATGTGGCGTAGTTGATATTAGATTTGGGCAAATTAGGATTGTTAAATCCCTATAAGACTCCAATTTTTGGAGGTCAAAACTCCCATTTTGTGGTTGACGTGACGCAAACGTGCCCTGTCAGGTCCCATCGAAAATGCCACGATTCCTGACGGGGGCCTGATCTTTGATCTCAATGTGGGCTGCACGTCATTCCAACATGAGCTACTGAGAAGCAAAAGGGACAGATGAATTCGCGCATGGGGATGGATCAAAACCTATTCTCTCATAATTATCAAATTTGTGAGTGCGAGTTCGAGTCTGTGTGAGTTTGGGTGAGTTTAGATGTTGATCTCTATCTCCATTTGCACCTTGCCACCAGACATGTAGACAAATTGCGATGACTGCTTCGCAGGCTTCGCGTGAAGAACACCTTCTTACACATCGATGTCACGGATAGTGAGGACGAGGCATCCGGCTACTTGAGATTTCTTTGTAGCAGTGTGTCACGGCTTCCCCCATGGAGAATACAAACAGTACAAACACATATGTCACATATTTTTTGTGAATTTTGGACACCTGATTTTTCCATGGGAAGGGAATCGGGGTGTGAGGCTCAACCCCTAACAATGGGCTCATTGGATCAGGATGGACAATATGCCTCGCCGTCGCTGCGGAGATCTCCCAGTGCCCCAAGCAGGTTGGCCATGCTCGGAGCCCTCGGAGGGCTGGGTGACTTGGCAGATGGCCATGGGCCATGGGCCATGGCCAACACCACCCCTATTTTTTGGCGGGGTCGCCTAGGGTAAACATACAAAAAGATGTGGAAAACCGTAATGGATTTGCCACATCGAATGTTTACAGGAGGGGTAACCACCCATTTCTGGCGAACTTGGGGATGGTTCATGGCATTAGGTTTACCACATGATTTACCCCCTATCGGAGAGTTTTTCCGTGCTTCTGAGCCTGAATGGGAAAATGAATGAAGATGAGTGCGCATCTCGCAACTTCCGCTGGTCCGGTGTAGCATGATTGACCTGCATTCAGAGACCTGTTGCCGTGATGTGTGTTGTGAGGTGACTGAGAGCTCTCCTGGAGAAGTGCATTTTTGGCGGACTTTCCTTCCGTTTCTTCGTCTTTACCACAGTGCATGAGATCCAGCTTCCTGCGTGGGTGGGCTGCGTTTGATTACAGGAATTTCCCTATGCCTTTAGCCTTCAGCCCACCATTCGCATCTGAGAGGTCGGTCAATTTGTACATAGAAATTAACGTGGAAAGTCATGGCTTTGCCTTGCTCAGACCGTGCACAAGTCGCAGGTCACTGCTGCCCCGCACATTTGGCAGCGAGCACACACACCTGCAGTGACCAAAACCGTATTCAATTACAGTCATTTTAAGGTCTATGTTAAAGTCTATGAGGGTAAACACGGATATAAACCAGCTGGGTAGCTAGGAAGGAACTAAATTCTCACACACGCAGATATAGATATATATATATATACACACTCATGTCTGGTATTGCAATTGCTATCAGCAAGCCAGAGGGAGACAGGTTTTGGAACTGCTTACTTTGACTGAGCACTTGCTTTGCTTGAGCCGCTGTGCCCAGCATAGCTTTCTTTGCTCATACCCGTACGGCTCATATTTAGTTCCCCGCACTGTTCCACTTCTTTTGAAATGATTGGCTCCTGCAAACCCAGTGAGCGCGCGAATGAAAAGCCCGGTTCGTTCATTGCGGTGCCATTGCAGTTCTTTCTGCTTTGCTTGTCCTTAAAGCTTCACACTTTAAGCCCTTTTGTTGCTGAACCTTTGTGCTCAGACTTCGATTCCCCTCCAAGAAACATCTTTCGCAATTGGGCAGCATGTGGAGTTGCTCCATGTGCAGCTGCGACGGAAACCCATTGCCGGGCAAATCTTGGAATGTCAACGCCTTCCTTTGAAGATGTGTCAGAGCCCCTCCTTCTACTTGGTCGAGGAGCTTTTGGCGAAGTATCCCTGGTGCGGGTGTCAGAGGCCAGATATTGGCCAGTGACGTCGCAATCTGATGATGAGTTGTTGTGTATGTCAGTGTATGTATATAGTAGTGTGTAGGACAAGACATCGAATCCATTGACTTATTCGAGTTAAGCTTGAGCTCTGCTTGTTTCATTTCTATAGCCCGTGACCCCTTTAGATCAGGGGCGCTTTGGTTGATGGCCTTTCCTGCCGCTTACATGGGCAGATTGACAGAGTCCCAGTGTTTGCAGTGGGGACCACCTTTGTGTTTAGCAATCTTGAATCGCATATTTTTTGTAGGGTTTGTGGATAAGCATTGCAATGCCCGTCATATGCCTCCGAAAACATACCGCCCATAAATCCAAGATTCACATTCCGTTCCATCCGGGTGGCAGAGTTTCTTACAGGCCAAAGGAGCTGGCTTATCTGGCGCTCATCTTGCGTTGTCACTTGGCGGCAGCCGAAGCTGCTGGTGGTTCCAAAGGTGTCACAACAATCGGTTGGAACTTTTTCAGCCTTTCTGAGCTTCGCTGCCCACATTTTTCCATGCTGCGTGCAAAACAACAGGAAGCGCGTGCGCTGTCAGATCTCAGATGTGGGCATCAGGAAGGCCATGCTAGAAGCACAACTCCTTTGGCAACTCAGCCAGGACTGATTTGGGCTTCGCCGACTTTTCTATTTCTTTGAGAAATGATGTTGAGAGTGTTGATGCCAAGAATTTGCACATCTTCTTCAGGAGAATGTGGGCATTTTAAGGTGTTATGATTTTTGTGTGCTGTCAGAGCCAGTGCCAACACTCGAGCTGCTGCTGGAGTGCCTTGTTAGAAGAGATCATAGTCATAATCCCTTTGGCTCAGGAAAGGGATGGCAGTGTTTGCGCAAAATCTCCGTGTTTCTCAGTTTGTAGCTCTTTAATACAAGTCCGACGACTTCCTCGTCTGTGCAGCCAAGTAGAGTTGTTTTCTGTACCTTCTGCATGCAGGAGCATGGTTCCCCTGTTTTTGGCTGCCCGCGGCGTGTATTTTGTTTTCTTCATTGGATTGCAGTCACCCTACGTTTATATACTCTCTGGTTATTTAACATAGCCATGGAAAATGGCCCATCTATATATAGATGGTTTACCTATTAAAAATTGTGATTTTCCATGGCTATGTTAAATAACCAGAGGGTAATATACTGTATGTGTTAATGGCAAGTTACTCATTTGTCAAAGTTTCATCCTATTTCATCCTGTGTTTGGTGCAGGTTTGCACCAATGGGAGACCTGTGCCGGCGCTTGCGTGCCTGCAAAGAGGTGCTACAACATGTGCGTCACTAATCCTTGCAAACAGTTGCAAATGAAAACAATGGCAACATATTGGTTTTGATGTTTTGAAGAATGATGCTGAGACTCTTAGTCTCAGACACCGTCGCCTTCAAGAAAGTGTGGAGATTCGTTGAGCATGTTGAGCTCTGGAGGTGAGTCCGGATCTTGGGCTTCCCAGAGCTGAAGTGCTATCATACACAGCTGATGTGGCCGGAGGGCTTTCGTTCTTGATGCTCGGATGCAATCCGCAGAACGTCACAACGGCTCTTGGTCCTTGGCAAGGCTTCTGCATCACTTCTCTGCAGGCATGGCCTCCGGCCAAAGATCTTCCACAGGGACGTCAAGCCTCCGAACATCATGTGTCTTGGCAGTCTTGGCGCACTGGGATCAGGACTCGTGGGTGGCTCGTGGGTGACCAGTTCGAACGGCCGAGGCTGTCCTATCCTGATGGCGAGCGGCCCACTCCTCGAGCCAAGCTGGCTGACTTCGGAGTGGCCAAGGTGCCATGTATCCAATGCACGTTGCCTATGCAGCATGTTTCACCATCTCCGCAAAGCACACATTCAATATCTAGGTATTATATGTATATATATATACATACGTATATGAGTGTGCGTATTTATCTATTTATCTATTTATGTGTTATTCTTTTGACTTATATAGATCCAGATCCATTTCACGGGTTGATTTTCCTTTCATGTGCTGCATGCTAAATACTGACCTCGTGTCTCACAACCACACATCAAAGGCTCATCCTATGACAGTGTCATGAATTCCATAGATTAGCCGTGCTCTCACACGGACCTACGTTCGACTGCCAATGCATTAATTACTCAGAGAAGCAGTCTAGATGAAAAGCAACACAAACCAGGCCATCTTACCGCATAGTCACTCACAAAAAAGACCGAAACCTAGGAGAGAAACTATTTGTTCTTGTTACTGTCTTGCACAGCCCACACCAACTCAAACAAAGGGTTCATCGGTTCCACAGTGCAATGGCCTACACAAACCTTATGACACTACAGCAGCACAGCCACCAGCTTCCCTTGCAGGTGATGGAATCTGAAGCCTCCACAGCAGGGACGGCAACCTTCATTGGAACCCCGCACTATTTGTCACCCGAAATTTTTGGTGGTGGAACCTACGACGAAAGGGCTGATGCTTGGGCGCTGGGATGTGTTCTATATGAGATGATGTGCTTTCGACGGCCTTTTCATTTCGCTGAAGACAACGTCGCAGTCATGGCATTGCGCATTTCGCATGGGACCTATGATGCGGAACTGCTCTCGAAGCAAGCTTCCAACTATCCAGAAGGCCTCCTGCAAATTGCAGCTGGTCTTCTACGCCTAGAGCTTTCTGGAAGACTACGAGCAGTTGATGTTCTGTCAAGCTTGGACAGCATCACCGATCCTGGTTTGGACGACCCAAAGCGATCAGATCTTCCAAGTTGCTGGGATCCAATACCGACATCACCGTGCAAAGGGGTTTCCGATGAAGTTGGACACGGACCGTCTCCAAAGCTGGACACTGATAGTTGGCGTGGAGCAGAGGTTCAGAGTGATAGCCGCTCAGCCGAGGGGGGCCCTCCTTGATCTTATCCTGAATGGATGAATTGAACTAATTGAACTATCTCATTTGTCCTTCTTTTGCCCTCCTTTCTGGTTTATAGTTTATTTGTTCTCCTGAACCTCTAATTTGTTCTTGGGTCAGCACAGGGTCACAGGATCATGTGATTCATGATGTAGTTCTTCCCTCTTTTGCACTGTGGTCTTGCGACAGGTGGTCTTGATGTATATATATATAAATTAAATCTATTCAAATCTCTATTTAAACACGCACACAGATTATATATATATATATGCAAGTATTTTATAGTATGTATATACCGTATCTATTGTATTCCTGGGAACACGTTGAAGCTGGCTATTTCGCTAAGCTCCCCTCAGCAAAATGCAACGTGCTGCTAAGACGGCTAAGAGGTGATGCGACTCATCAACTCCTTGCTGTGCTGGAAGCCAACGAGAGCCCCTACACTCTTGGACATTTGACGGATCCGATCTATGGTGAGGCCGGCGGATTTCCAGAAATATCTGGGGATGGCTCAAGAGCATTTTTAAAAACATCCTATAATCAGGATTCTTGGGGTGATGAACATTCATTCATAGCTACAATTTTTCTTTTGCTGAGAAAATCAAATTGCCAAGGTGAACTGATCCATCTCCAGAAAAAAGCCCTGCACTGCCGTCGAAGGTGCTGACGCTTCCAGCAGTTGATGGTTCTCGCTTGGGCGGTTTGGACGTTCTGGAAGAGCAGTGCCTCACTTCACATCTAGGTATTTGCCGCATGGCGAGGGCTGGTTGTCTAGTTGTCTGTTATTCGTGAAGCTGCACCACAGAGCCAGTATAGGCAGTGCGTAGGTGATTCCTGGATGATGCACATGGATGTAAGCTGAACTGCAAATCTACTTCTGATCCCACAGGATAGGGATCTCAGGTAGAAAAAGGGAGAGAGAGAGAGACAATCAAAACACAAACATTTTTAATTCCGGAGTGCTCGAATGGAACCAGTCTCGTGGTCAGCCTAGGTATGGTCCTCCAATGCCTTGCCTTTCCAGTGTTGCCGGTGTCACCCGATCAGACGATCTACCGCATTGAGCGGGAAAAGAAGTGGCACCCTTTGGACTTCTCAGGATCTTTCACCTGGCCCTTCAACTGCTGGCTGTTGTTTTTTGGATGTGGCTGAGCCAAATTGTATGTGCATGGCTGTTTCTCACTGCTGCTGCTAAGCAAAAAAAAGGACATGGAGGAACATGTAAAATGTGAGAAAAGAGGGCAGCATTCCCCACATCATCAGCTGTCATTGTTGTCATCCCCATACTACTCTAGACTTGTTGAATTTGTCACAGAGCTCACGTCAAGCATCGAAGTGTCAGACATCAAGACTGCTCCTTCTCCCTTTCGAGCGCAGCTGATGCCGTGAAGCCTGGGCCTCAGGTGTAAAGATTTTCGATAGTCTGAAGTATCAGATGCAGCTCAGAAATTTAGATTCTTTGGACTGTGGGACCTGAAAGATGTGAGGTGAAGCTCTGTATGCTGGTTGTTGGCAACTTACATAGATGTACATTGACTCGCGCATCGTGGTGTCACAGCCACAATACCTACAATGCTTGCTTCACAGAGACACAGATTGCATTCGTTTGCCCAGGCTCACCTGAAGTCATCGCAGCTTTCCCAGCGTGTCTGCGAACAGAGAGAAAGCCGGTGCAGTTTGGTCCACTGGGTAAGAGACATTGACGAGCAGTTCCCGCGGGGGATCCTTAGGAGCAAACCTGTAAACTATGGTGACTTTGGACCGTTGAAGCCTCAACCGACCAGAGTTCAGCGAGGAGGTTTGCAACTTGCCATGGCAACTTGCCATGGCAACATTGAGGTGCTTGAGCTCCAAAAGCCGAGAAGGCACACAGCACCGGCGATTTTATGTTCAAGAACTGTCCGCATTTGGTCCAAAAATTCAGCATCAGGCACAGTGCTGTCAACTGCCTCAGGGAAATTCGTGGGGACCATAGCTTTCTGTGACTCTTTTAATGCAGCAGCCTGTGAATGGCAGATCACACATGCAAGCCATCATGCGAACGTCATTCTGGACATGTTTGAAAGAACATGCCCAGGGTGGTGCTATACGAGCTCCAGGCACGTGTCATTAGGGGAAGGCAGCGAAAGGGCTATTCAGGAAGCCTCTTGTGCTTGCAGAGCTTCGTATTTTGCAGGTTCTGGTGAAGCTTCACGTTCCCTCACCACAGGTCTTCTGTGGCTTGTGGGGGCAGGGCTGGAATCCATGCAGCTTTAGCGTTCGATTCAGCGTCAAGATGCACGTGACAATTGACGCAGCCATTTGGAGCGCTCAAGCCGTGCGCGGATGCTGGCCCCATGCCCCTTGTGACCGCAGCTGGGGCAGCTGCAGGTGCCGCTGCAGGCGCCGCTGCAGGCGCTGCAGGCGTAGCTGCAGGCGCCGCTGGAAAAGCTGTAGGTGCTGCGAGTGGTGCTGCGAGTGCAGCAGTTGGTGTCGCCGCTGGTGCAGCCTCTGTGGTTTCTTCCGGTGTAGCGGCCACAGCGGCTTTGTCAGCTAAGGTGGGCCATAGTAGTCACTGAGTTACTGGACTACTACGTAGATGTATTTTAAAAATCCTCCGGCATGGTCGGCATGTTGGTCGGGCGTTAAAAAATGGCATAGCCCTAGCATGTTGAAAGATGAGTGTACCATGCCTGCAGGATGCTTCCTGTGACATTTTGTGTCCGGTTGAGTCGGCAAATGTTGGCACGCATGCTGTACGTCCGTGAGCACAGGTGGCTCCTGCCCCCTCAGATGCTGCGAGTTTCGCGTGTGAAATGGGACATGCAGCAGGACGCCTGTTTTTTGTTTCGTCATCATTCCAACCTTGGTCATTTGTCCCACCAGACAGCACATTGATGCTCAAGAAAATCAGAATCAGGAGAGAAGTTGGTCACTGCTGCGACTTGGAGCTGATTTTCTGGACATGAACGGCTATATCAGTTATCATTTTCCCAAGAAGGTGTTC
>Ga0126342_10023640_pt1 | contig 10037 bp, 8 predicted proteins | sample Cyp1metagenome_FD_92528 | JGI IMG/M metagenome (GOLD analysis project Ga0126342, IMG submission 92528) | Coral microbial communities from Lord Howe Island, Old Settlement Bay, Australia - Cyphastrea 1 metagenome | ecosystem: Host-associated > Invertebrates > Cnidaria > Coral ... | reverse complement strand
GCAAGGCAGAGGCACAAGGGACACCCACAGGGGAGTGGGTGCCCAAGCATTTGCTAAAAGCCAGAGCTGCGAAAGCCACATGGGTGGTCTCATGTTTAGACCCGAAAACGTAAGTACATATACACAGTGTAAACATATATTGTACCAGCTTAGACATGCAATAATACATGCGTATGACCTGGCAATGCTCAACGCCAGGTTGGCATTGCTCGAAACCACTTATATATATAAATATTATATATATATATCTAATTAAATGGTAAAGTGCCCTTGCTCCACACCAGCCCTGTCCTGAAGTTGTTGTGAGCTCCTCTGTTGTCTCTTCATCTTCTGTTTCGAAAGTTGATGTGGTGTCTGTGCTCGTGTCAGCCATGGTCGTTGTGGTGGTTTTGCTCTTGGTGGCGAATGTACTTGTCGTGCTCCACGTCCTGCTGGTGGTCCTCGCAGTCGTGGACTCAGTTGTGCTGGTGATGGTTGTGGTGGTGCTCGTGGGTCTTCGATAGGTATGCGCAAACTCAGCCGTCAGCTTACTCTCCTGACAGCATGGTGATCTGGTTACCCCGTGACCCCCTCTGCTGCCATCACCATTTAATTCACCATATACTGAGTGATCAACATGGATTCCCATCATACCAAAAATGGCGACTAGAAAATTCTAGTAACTTGTGCGACTGATTTTCCCAGCCACTTTCGGGTGGTTTGATCTGCATTTTTGTGGGCACCTGCTTCCATGTGAGTCTTGAGGGGGCAACTCCCACCCAGGTAGCACAAAAAAAACTGATGGTTGATATTGGTTGATCTTGTTTTCCCGATTCATTGCCCTAAAACATCCTAAAACCATGACCAAAAGACAATTTTTCTTGGGTACGCCCAAATGATCATATTCTTGCTTGTGCATTCCCCTTAGATCTCCATGTTTCTTGGTTTTACATCTTTATTTTCTCACATATCCCCATGAAAAATACCACTGGAGAACATAGATATTGAAGGTTTGTAAAGAAAATGCAGAACTTTTAGTAACATTGTACCTTGTTTGCTTACATTTTTTGCAAGCCGATCCAGCGGCATTTTTGGAGGCCAGGATCGATCCAGCGGAAGGAGGCAAGAAGTCAAGAACTGAGAACCAGAGCCGGGATGTAGGAATTTATGAATTAGCTTGATCAGGATTATATAATCAAGATTGATCTGGGCCGGACCAAAACTCACCCAAAAAAAGATTTGGCAACTAGTCCAGAGGCCACAGTAGTTGTGGAAACATGACTTTCTTATTGTGCTGTTGTTTCTTTTTGGTCTGGCTAAGTCATGATTAAGCAGGATTATGTAGTCCGAATTGGAAGTGAGACAGACCAGAGTGTTTTGAAGTGCCAAACACATGTTTTGAACGCACTGTTGTGAGTGTGGATTTCTTCATTGAATGTCTACCCCAATCAACAGCTTGAAATCCAGAATCCACAATCCTTTCTATATGGTTCTGGGTAAATTACAATATGCCACTAACCTGAAATATGGCTTCTTCTTGGGATAATTATATCATATTCTATCCCTACAGGTATAATTATTCCATGATTCCAATATGTTCCTCTTGGGATAATCATAATCATCATCCCTATACTAACCATATCTAACCATCATTCCATATATTTTTCCAATATGGCGACGTCAAAAAACGGTCAAAAGCTCGGTGACAGCTCCTTCAGGCGCAGGTTGAACTGCCGAAGCGTCAACGTGGCCTGACCCGCTCCACGTAGGGGTGACGGACCTTGGAGGGCAAATCGTGCGAAAAAAAACGGGGATGGTCATGAGAATTTCCCCATAAATATCTATAAATATGGTGTTTCGATATGGAAATGATTGGAAATGATTGGAAATTGGGTAATTTACCTACTGTTTGCAGATGATGGATCTATGGCGTCGGTGGTTGAGCCATCCCTCTGAAAAATATGAGTTCGTCAGTTGGGATGATGACATTCCCCATATATGAGAAAATCATCGAAGTAAATGGGGATTCTCCAGTGTTTCACACCAAAGGATACTACCAGCCTGCCAGCCAATGATTGCTATTTCGGATATAAGTGGATACAATAGGAATACTTTAGCATACTTGGATATGTATATATAAATATACATGTATGTATGTATGTAATGTAATGCAATGCAATGCCATGAAATGCAATGCAATGCAATGCAATGCAAGCATGCATGCATGTATGTGTGTATGTAAATGTAAATGTAAATGTAAATGTAAATGTAAATGTAATGTATAGTATGTATGGTATGTATGGTACGTATAGTATGTATGGTAGGTATGGTAGGTATGGTATGTATGGTACGAGGAAACAGGACCACCCTTTGGAGAAGATCTTCACGACCACCTATCACTTCCCTGATGCAGTCATCATCACCCCTCTGGCAATCAAACTCCGCAAGGAAACACATCCATATTCAAAATCATTTCCCCATTCAACAAACAACACACATTTTTTCTCTGATTTCCCAGCTTCGTCCCAGTTTTCATGGACTCTTCCCACAAAGGACTCCAAACGATAGCTAAGTTGCTGCAAAGAACTCCAATTTCACTATGGTTTACGATACTTACAACATCTTAGTAGAGTATTACTAAGAATAAACCAAGATGGATAGTCATGTCATAAATTCATAAATATCATTTTTAAATATTTTTAAATGTCAACAAGTAGATTTCATGTGATTTCATGGAGACATTTCTAAACCAATCTCAACCAGCCCATGGCCAGAAACAGTCACCAACAGCGGCCCATCCGCCACCCGGCGGCCAATACTTCTCTTGATGCCGTCCTCATCGATGTGAACCAATCTCGTCCCATCCCAGGCCTCAGCTTCACAGCTTGATTTTCCAGGGATTTTCCAGGTAAAGAGCTGACCAATAAAATCGAGATTTGCCTTGGTGTTCATGAACAACAAAATCATAGAAAATCCCATGAAATTCATGAACATGTACCATGAACATTAATGATTTACATTGATTTACATTCATTTACATTGATGTAGCCATGAACCATAGGGCATAGAGATTTACAAAGTGATTTACATTAAAATTGCATTGATTTACTTCCATGAAAACTCAAAGTTGAATCTTCCGAGTATGGCTGAAGTTGGGGGTTGGACCCTCCATTGGTGATGATTGGTGATGGGTCATGTTCAGCAGCTCAAACTCTCCGACTTGAGCAAGTGGGGATGGCTCGAAAATGGTCGAAACTGCGAAACCTATTACCCATCTTTGGGGGACAATGGCCATCTCCATAAACATCCATAAACCTTCCAATTGGGGGCACCATCCGATGACCATCCGGGTTTTTCCTGCCAAGCATCAAAGTCAAAATAATTTGAGCTGGAACAGTTGCAAAGGAGCTCTGAGTCTCTGCAGGACAGACTGGACTCTAAGACCTCCGGCATCACTGGATGACAGGTCGATGGTTTTTGGAAAAGTGCTTTCTCCATCAAAATGCCCTCTGGTAAACAAACATAGCTATTGAAAATGGCCATTTATAGTGAGTTTTCCCATTAAAAATGGTGATTTTCCATAGCTATGTTAAATTACCAGAGGGTACCAGGAAAAGAAGCACGAAAATTTCGGAATGCTGTTTTTTAGCAAGCCCAACATTGGTCAACACTTCCGTTGAAAAACTCTTCGGATCCTAATTTCGCATGCCAGCCTTCCCGCGGTCTTTCAAATTATCATTCCACTCCTCAGTTGGAAATGTGCCGTCAAAGATGACCCCCTGCATCGAATTTTCACAACAGCCATGCCCAGGATGTGGCACGGTTGCACGGTGTCCATGATGTCCATGTCTATGGCGAGCATCAGTGTTGTCGTAATACTTCACGCGCAGCTGCCTCCAAAAGAACGTATGGCTTGGATAGTCTCCATCCTGGGTTCGTTGCTCCACCCGGCTTCCTGGAGAATTATGAAACATTCTCATCCCAGTATTGACGGTATTCATATCATAAGATCCCCAGACTGTACCCTCCACTTAATTGACATAGATGGGGGAAAACCATTTGTAGATCATATTTCTTGAGTTTTGCATGGGATTTCCATATCGGTTTTCCATATCGTGTTGCATGCTTGCTGGACGCTACATCTTTCTACTACCTGCATAAGTATCCGAAGTGCGCCCTGTCACAAAAACTTACCGTTTTCCCATCCCATCAAATTTTGGCTGCTATAGTGTTATCCCTGTAATTCTTGTGGCTGATGTCAAACAATTCCCGTCAACAACCAGGCAACTTGGTACAACTTCCCAAGTTGCCTAACCCATCAGCAGCGGTACACAGACTGGCATAACATGTGGCAAAGTTGCCAAAAACCTCATGGTCTCTGTGTAGAGCTGCAAACGCATTGGAAGCGACCTGGCAGCCGGAAACGCGGCAGCGATGATGGGATAGGAACAGCTGGAATTTGTGGGGGCTCATCATCCAAATCTGGTTTCGCCCCATCTCCACGTGGATTCATCAGATGGAAAAGTCATGGCCGGTACAGTAATATGATGTAATATCAGTAACCAAACAATATAAAACAATAATAAAATTCATCTACTTGAAACAGATCAGAACCCCAATCAGGTGCCTGTTTGTAGCGCTGCATTCTCTGAAGCCCACTAGCAGGCATTCACAAGTTGGGTCCTGCAATTTGGCAATGGGTGACTCTGGGTGACTTGGCAATTTGGGCTTGGATCAAGCTCCAAATTCTTGGTGATGACTCCTATGATTCCTATATCTACCCTCTGGTAAACATACAAAAAACTATTGAAAATGGCCATTTATAGTGGATTTTCCCATAAAAAATGATGATTTTCCATAGTTATGTGAACGTTTACCAGAGGGTATTTGAATTCCTATCCCCCCAAAAAAGACGAAGAAACGACAGTCACAGTGCCATGAGCATGATGCCGAGATTCCGCAGTGTCACAATAGAAAACGTCGCAATCTCCCAGCGAAGAACCTCACCAAAACAACAATCCACGTGAGTTGGTTTGTTCTGACTTCCAGGAGAGTGATGAAGGATGACTCGACATGATTCAACTATGTAAAGGAATGTAAAGGAATGGAAAGGAATGTAAAGGAATCTAACATGATAGCTGACAGCAAATGATTTAAATGTTTTCCCCCAAAACATCTGCAATCAGTGCTTCTACAGCTCATCACAAGCCACTGGCAGTGGTGATTGCGAGCAAGCAACGGCAACCGGAGGTTTCTCGCTCCCAGCACATCGATTTTCCATCTAATTGGAAGTAGATCCTCAGATGGCATCAAATCTCTATATCTTCGAATGCTGAAGAGTGAAGCACCACCGGCAAATCAGAGTGCCATGCTCCCAACATAGCTGGGAGATGCTCAAAGCAGGCCGGATGGGCTGGTCCCGAAATGCATACGACTGCACCATACTTCAAATATCCCTAAATCCACTGATTAATCATTCCATTCTTTGTATGTATGTATGCATGTATGTATGTATGTATGTGTGTATGTGTGTATGTATGTATGTATGTATGTATGTATGTGTGTATGTGTGTATGTGTGTATGTGTGTATGTGTGTATGTGTGTATGTGTGTATGTGTGTATGCGTGTATGCGTGTATGTGAGTATGTGTGTATGTGTGTGTATGTGTGTATGTGTGTATGTGTGTATGTGTGTATGTGTGTATGTGTGTATGTATGTATGTATGTATGCATGCATGCATGCATGTATGTATGTATGTATGTAATGTATGTAATGTATGTAATGTATGTACTGTATGTAATGGATGTAATGGATGTAATGCATGTAATGCATGTAATGCTTCGCTAGATCTCCTCAGGTTATACAAATTACAGGACCGAGCCTTGGAGCGTCATCGGCCAAACCAGGGAAAAAAGAATTGGCACATCGCAAAAATGCGCCGCAGCGCCCAAAGGCAACCAGTCTAATAGATGAAAAAGAACCACGGACAAAGGAAGTTGCGTCAGTGCCATTGCTATCTGAAGTGGGGGTCCCGGGTTCGGAGCAAAACAGAGCAAGAAATGGCCTCGAGGCTGAAATGTTTGGCTTTCAAAGTTAAAACCCGTTCGAAAGACATGCGGCTACACTCACACGGCCGCGCGGTCGTCGAACCGAACCTTTGTAAGGCAGCACGCGGCATTTTTTGACTCGAACCTGCAACAAAATCTACAGTCTTGAGAGCCTTCAATTCGCATTCTGCTGGACTCTTTTGCCACTGTGTTGCACGGCATTCAAAAAAACCAGCGTTCATCTTTGCTGGGTATGAACGGAGCGCCACTGTACTACACCTCACGGCGAATAGAAGAGTCTCAAACGGGAGCGTATTTGGCCCAGGCTACTGGGCCTTGCTTAATTGCATATTGAAAGCATTCAACGGGCTGTACTTGCTCCAAACGCTACGCATATGTCTTGCTATAGGGCAACTTGGAACAAGTGATGTGGTGATTCAACATGTTGAACGCGTCCATGCAATGGATCTTTTCGACGTTGCTCACATAGGCGAACCCATATGTCTGCCAAGCCACAAGCCACAAAGCTTCGTTGGCTGCCCACGAACCTCGACCGTTTTGCCTTGAGATAGGATTTCGTCGAGCCAAGGGTCTTTCATCTGCAAGATTCGGTCATGAAGGCGAGGTCCGTCAGTTGGCCAGACTACGATCTGACCTGGAATGGGACGAGCTTTCGCCACACGCTCGGTTTTTCTTTCCGCGCCGCGGCATGGCGCAGGTGTAGGCGCTGGGCAGGTCGTGGAGATGCAATTGCTTGAGTAACAATGAATCGTCGAAACATCAGTGGAGCAATTTAATGCCAATCACTCAGTACGTCATAATGCAAATGACTGGAAACAAAGGCCAGGGCCACGTCACTCTGAGGTGCTGACTCGAGAAATTGGCGCGCAATGTCCCGGACAAAATCTAAGGGCAAGGCTGCACCAAGAAGAAAAACTAACGAGTGAAACGCTAGGGTTAAAAGTCAAATGTAAATTCGACCCTAGATAAATTGTCCATGAACCGTGAGTCCAGTGAAGCGACCGTCAGGGCTCGACACAACGGAAGATCCTGGCCAGGAACAACTGGGAAAACTGAAATTGCGGTTGCAGTTGGCTATGAAATTTGAGTGCACAATACGGCAATAGCATGAGCGAGTAAGATCCTGACGAGGGGCGGGGAGTAGCCGCAAAGAGGTCTCGAGGAATCGCCGAAACAAGAAGCTCCGAAACAAGTTCGATCACATGCATCTTTTGTGAGGCAGCGCGCAGAGCGACCGCTTTCTTTTGCGACGCAAGATTAAAAATACCATGGTGCTTCGTGGTCGCCACCACATCGTCACTGCAAGCGCTCTTCGTCAAAGATCAACGCAAACCGCAGGTTGTAGTAGACCATCTCGATCACAAGAGCGGAAAGCGCTGGAGAAGGGGGCTTATAGCAACGCACGCCTGCAAAGACCAAGTTCGCATCTTCCACCAAACTTTTCAAGCATAGCCACTCAGGGGTCGGAGCGTTCCACAATCCCCACGCTTCCAAAAAGGTTCCCTCCCCGCTTGTTCGACAAGTAATCCTTCTTGGCCAACATCAACCTGCATGCACCCTGGTCACCCTGCGCGGAATCAACCACACAGTTGAACCTGCGGCTTTGTTCCGCCTTGATAGTGCGAATAGCACTCATCGTCCGACCCAGGCGAGCAACAGGCAGGAACAGCAGACACGAAGGTGTCGGCAGCCACGCCTCGAGCAAAAGCCACAGCGAAGGAACAGCGCAAAAAACCGCGAACGGATGCTCCGTCATTGCTGCAAAGTTGGAAAACTAGTAGGAGCCGAAACAGGGCTGGCACACGAATATAGAATCGAATACCTTCATGACAACAAAAACACAAAGTCGAGGGTGCTTGAATCCGTGCACGCAGCACTGAGGGTGTGACAAATCCGTTGCATTGCAGATCGACGGCAATGTCAAACGCGCAGGAAGTCCTAATGCAAATGAATGGAAACAGTGGCAGCCAATCACGCAGTAAGTCATAAGGAAAATGGAGCGAAACCGTGGCAACAGCTCCTCATTTGAGCATGATTTAAGTTTGCTGAACTGTGTGTCACTTGCCGACTGCAGTGAAAATGCTTCCAAAAACTTGCAGTGAGTCTGAGACTGAGATGCCAACGTTTTGCACTTTCTACCCTCGCTTGAACAGAAAAAGCTCCGTCACGTTATGTTTGTGCGGTCCAAAGAAACATCCAAACTTCTCAAACGCAAAAAATAGGCGCAACGGATTCTACGTCATAATTGAACACCTGAAATTCCAGAAATAGCAAATAGGTCAACCAAGGTTCTAGCCTTCTATTTTCTGGATCTAGTTTCAACCTTTCACTCGATTAGTTGAGAAACTAGTTGCAGCTTCTTCTTGAACTAGTTACTAACTAGTTACAACTCAGTCTCAAAATAGTTACTGACTAGCTACAACTAATTCTCAAACTAGTTACGAACTAAACAGCGGCAACCAATCACGCAGTAAGTCATAAGGAAGATGAAGCGAAACCGTGGAAACAGCGGCGCATGCTGCCTTGCGCAACTGACCGTTCACAGCAGTGCCACAGCCAGGTCGAGCTTTTTTTCGCGCGTTGTGCGTCACCGCTTACCCACAAAAAACATGCTGCGCCTGCACTTGGCACGCTCGTTTCTGCCAAACTACAGAGCCAACAGCTACAGCTACAGCGGGAATAGCTTGCAAAATCCACTTCTAGCTCCGAACAAACGAGCTCAATCGGAGCTCGATGAGGAACTCGATGAGGACGAGCTTGACTTTGCAGAAGCTTGCCCCTCGCGGGGAGCTTGCGTCTCACAGGTGGTATGAATGTGTTCTGAAAGGTTGCCATGTAGAGATGAAAGGTCACAAAGCTGACAAAACGCCAGGCCATGCAATGAATCCTGCATAATATCCACATCAGAAGCTTGCGCCTCGCCGAGAGCCTGTGCCTCACAGTTCATATGAATGTTTTCTGAAAAGTTTCCAATGTAGAGATGAGAGATCACAAAGTGGACAAAAACGCTACAACGGAAAACGTCACGACACGAAGGCAGTCTGCTTAGAAATTGCCAACTCCTGGCCTTCTGTTTTGCCTTTGGGGCCGCAGCTGCCTCCACCAGAGCTAACAAGTGGTATCGTTAGTGAGACTCATTTTCTCTGATCAGGGATTACAGTTTGGCGGATGCTAGGAAAAGCACACGTGAGAGGACTCTGAGAGGATGAATTTGCGAATGTACAGCCTGTTTCACAACTGCACCAGTTTATTATTTTGTCTCACTGCCGTTCTTTCTCCGCTTACTCATTGTGGAAGTTTTGAATTCGTTTTAGTTACGGTGCATGCGTTTCGCAAAGGCATAGAGGGATGATTCCCCCTGTCTCGTGGCAATTTTTGTGTGGTTGTTTTTGTTGGGCCCTGGCCCCGTTCTCTTGTTGTTTCGCCGTTTTTTGTGAGGCGAAACGCAAATCTGGCTGGGGGATTTGCGGGTCGTCCGGATTTTTTTGGTTTCTGGGCTTTTCCCTGTTTTGTTTGTTCGGTCATTGCCACGAATTTTGACTGTACAGTTTGAACCATTGCGTTCAATTTGCAATGCAATGCAATGTATGGTAATGTATGGTAATGTAATGTAATGTATGGTAATGTAATGTAATGTATGGTAATGTATGGTAATGTAATGTAATGTAATGTAATGTATGGTAATGTATGTAATGTATGGTAATGTAATGTAATGTATGGTAATGTAATGTAATGTATGGTAATGTATGGTAATGTAATGTAATGTAATGTATGGTAATGTATGGTAATGTATGGTAATGTATGGTAATGTATGGTAATGTAATGTAATGTATGGTAATGTATGGTAATGTATGGCAATGTATGGTAATGTATGGCAATGTATGGCAATGTATGGCAATGTATGGCAATGTATGGTAATGTATGGTAATGTATGGTAATGTATGGTAATGTATGGTAATGTATGGTAATGTATGGTAATGTATGGTAAT
>Ga0126342_10023639_pt1 | contig 10038 bp, 10 predicted proteins | sample Cyp1metagenome_FD_92528 | JGI IMG/M metagenome (GOLD analysis project Ga0126342, IMG submission 92528) | Coral microbial communities from Lord Howe Island, Old Settlement Bay, Australia - Cyphastrea 1 metagenome | ecosystem: Host-associated > Invertebrates > Cnidaria > Coral ... | reverse complement strand
TCTTACTCTTTCTCTTCTACTCTTCTTTCTTCTAATCTTTCTCTTCTCTCTGCCTCTGCCCTGCTCTGCTTTTCATCTGTCCATATTGTCGGAAGTTTGACTTCTAAACTTCCTTCGATTATGAAAATAAAAACATGTTTGAAACCACCAGCCACAACTGGTTTGTGGTTGAGCCACCCCTCTGAAAAATATGAGTTCGTCAACATCTCCAACAAAGTCCGTGCACTTGCGCAGTTTCTCCCAGCAGTTTCGCCCAGCAACTAAGCATCACCAATACCATTGTAACAAGTTTATGCCTTGCATCCCAAATATGAAGGGTTTATGTAAAGGCAAACTATGTTGGATTGTCTGGTACCTGTCAAGAATATCTGGAAGCTAGTGGAAAACATTGGAAAACAAATGTTCACATACCCTCTGGTAAACTGGCCCATAGAAATAGTTGATTTACCCATTAAAAATGGGAATTTTCATCGTTTTGTGTATGTTTACCAGAAGGTAATTAATGCACTTTGGAGGCACCTTGCAGGACATGTCGCTGCTAGATTGGCTGAACTCACCCAACCCGGCGGCTCAGAATCCACCAGCGAATTCACAACGCATTCTCTGTGAATTACCCCATGTGTCGTCGCATGATAATCATTTTTCATCTGTTTATTTAACATAGCCATGGAAAATCACCATTTTTAATGGGTAAACCATCTATAAATGGGCCATTTCCCATGCTTATGTTAAATAACCAGAGGGCATATCATTATCTTACCACAAAAAATGCCCATGATTATCCCCTGATTATCCAAAGAATCCATTCCCCCCAATATAAAAAATATTCCCAAAAACTATGTGTTCGTAAGGGATGGGATTCATCCCAAGATGCTCCGAGAAGTTCTGCGAAACGTGCAGGGCCGGCGATGCTGGGCTGCTCCGTCTCCATCGCCGTTGTTCGTGCGGATCAGTGGTATGGATGTGTCACAAAAATAAGACAAAACACAACTAAACCTGGGAATTTTGAAGGGTATACAGTATACATTGATATGTCTTATAGCATCATACAGCCATATGAGGTATACGGTATATTGGTTCCGTTCCTCCAACATCTCCAACAAACATGGCACATGGTCAAACTGTATCTGTATCTGTTGCATGGGACAAAGGTTTGATCGACATACGTGGGGAAACGTTTGAAAACATGGGGAAATATGTCGATACATCTGGATGTTTTGTAAATACCAAAGACGATTTAAGCCAGGCATAGCCAGGCCACAAGTTGGATGCTTCCTGTACTAAGCTGGTGGTTTGGAATGCACCATCAGTTTGTTGAGATTTTAGGCCACCACCCCCAAAGCACTAGTTGCAGCAACTGATGATCTGAGGGATGTGACTTGCGGAACATCTTCATCTATCATCAGGAACCCTCATGCTCAAGTGGTAGTCAGGGATAAAAACATGCGTTAAACAGGCGATGCAAACTATGAAGGAAAAAATGACTTTGCCGCTCTTGAGAGAGCCATCCAGATTGCACAGTTCTTGCTGGTTGATCGCTGTTCCTCCGTGCAAACTTGATAATGAGAACATGCTGAGCCCAGCAGAGTTCCACATCACCATAGATGCTCAATGTTCAGTGGTTTGACATCTCAGAGTCTTGAACCCCTTTCTTGGATGCTACATAAAATATCTAGTGTCTCTCATAGATGCCTGCGGTTTGGTTTATCCATGTGTTCACATGGGTTTCGGTGCATTTTCTGGCCCCAGACAGCCAAATCAACTTGGATTGCGTGCTTTTTTACGAACATCTTCTGGAGAAAACGTTCTGAATGTACCAAGCCACACATCAATATAGTTCAACATGTTTTGTACCCTCTGGTAAACAAACAGTTTGCTATCGAAAATGGCCATAGAAATAGTGGATGTTCCCATTAAAAAATGGTGATGTTCCATCGTTTTTTGTATGTTTACCAGAGGGTAAACCACCAAGATGGACGGTTCTCGAAAATTGCCCCAAACGGCCGTCCCCGTTCCAAATGATCCTCGGGTACCACACCGCCACGCAAGGGACTCCCAGATCTTCCACAGTGGGCCCAGCCTTCGATGTCAACGTTTAAACCAAGCTAGATTTCGTGTGGGCAAAACTATATATGATCATTATATTTATTTCTATTACCCGCCAATGTAATAATTATATACAATATTTGCCTAACTACGGGTTGTTACCTTGAATTTTATTGCTGGAGCTACGTTTTTACTTTCACAAAAAAAAATCATTCCATTCCTGGAGGCTTTGAAAATACGGTCTTTGCCCAGCCTTCTACGACCAGCGTAGAAAGTGAGTTTGCTTCCAAAGCTCCGTTTGGCAAAGACGAATCGCCGTGTTTGGCCATGCTTGGGTACTATCACCCATAGGATCCATGTATGGTGTATATATATATATGCTAACATTGGGGGTATATTGATAGTAAATGTTACCATATATAGCATACATGGATCCTATGGGTCATAGTATCATTGACTACCAGTATCATACAACCATCCCAAGACCCGACACAATTTGTTTGTTTACAAAGCCCTCATTCGTTGCTGAACACTGCTGAAATATCTTATTCCCGTAGGTTCGTCGAAACATTGGGACCCCGGAAAACTCCAATGGCCACTGGTAAAATTCCCCACTGAAATTGAAACGTTTGGCCTAGTTACCGGTCGCTGATCATTATTTACTATTCTTGTGTCAAGCCAAGCTATTGCGTGGGGAAGAAACACATCTTCTTGGCTCCGAGCAGCTCCTAAAGTTGGATAATAACCATGGCTTATAATCACCCGTGGGTACATATTATAAATAAATATATATATATGCTTATGCATATATACAATAATTTTATAGATATATTATGTATACATAGCTCCACAGCTATGATCATATAACATCATATAACCACTTAGTTCACCGATTGTTCACTCCCAGTAAATGTCTAACATTGACCGCTGGCACCTGCTCGGCCGCTTGGAGTGCCAGATGCCCAGTGACGTCGCTGAGAGCCAGCAGGGATGTCATCCTGCCGCAGGGAGGTTCCAGAAATTCCATGGGAAAATGGCCATGGAATGCCATGGAAGACATGGCTATGCTATAGTGAGTGAGAAATTGAGAAATGATGTCCGAAACATAAGGATCATAAGGTGGGATGTGGAACGTGTGGAACATCTTTGCAAACAAGGTGAAGTGTCCGGAGGCTAATCAAAAGACCGAGATTCAACCAACAACAGGTGGGTTACCATGAAACATGGGACATTAATCCAATTGAGCAGATTCAATGGGAATTCAACCAACAAAATCAAGAATTAAAACAATATCATTTAAGCAGCCAAGAGTGGGAAGTTGACAGGGATATCCAACCAAAATATCATCCAAAATAGGCAACCTGCAAACATTGGGCCTTAATCATCAAGATCTTAGCCTCGACCAACAAAAATAGGGCTTTGACCACGAACCGAGTCACTACAGTGGCCAACTGAATTCAATCCGTTGTGCGCACACAGCACACTATAAGATTGAATTTAGAGGATTCAGGGATATTCAGGGATATTCAGGGTATCAACTCAAATTAAAATATTATATATATATATATATTTAATACGCAAGAACCAATAGACACGCGGCTTGGTCGGCCAGGGAGGCCGGGTTCCCATTGGTTCTTGCTGATCTCCCCTTGTGTAGTTTGCCAAAAAAAAGTGAAACATCTCCAGCAGAATCGTACGTTGTTTGAGACACATACATCTACATCACGTATGCGTAAATAAATATATACATATATAATATATATATAATATATATATAATATATATATAATATATATATAATATATATAATGTGTGCATATAAATATAAATATAAATATATATATATATATATGTATATATATATGCGTATATATATGTATATATCAATCCAGTTTGTTTTTCGGTGGAAGAAAGTCCCAATAAATCCACCATATCCCATGCTCTCCGCCTGGCACAGGTCTCCAGATCTTGCAGCTCCTAGTGGTCTAGTGCCGATGCCGGGGTAATGTTAGGACGGGCCTTCCAAACATTCGTGGTTTAATGATGTTTAATGCTTATTAAATCATGGTTAGCATACGTTAGGAAAATCTAGAAAATCCAACATAATGTACTTCATGTTAGGACATATATCTGGATTTAGAATGCATGAAGCATGAACATAACTCAAGCGTGGACGTGGACAGACTAAATATATTGGAATGACAATCAGATTGGAGTTTGTTTAAAACGATTGCATGATGAGTGTTGTTTTGGGAGTCTGATTAGTACAGGAAAAATATACATTATGATTAGTCAACTGGCTATGACTCATAACTTAGAACATCTTAGAACTATGCTACCTTGATGATAGTCAACAATAATCAACTATAGACTATAGTCAATAGTTCAGTCCAGAGTTCGGTCAATACATATTGATTCTGGTAAACCAGGATGATACTCGCCTTCGAAAACCTTTTGGAAGATGACTTCACTTCTAAAGAGTTTGCAATTCGGAACCCCTTGATCGACAGTGACCTTGATGCAAAGACATCTCACATCTGTAAGAACTGTCACAGCTAAACATGGTTATCAAATTAAGGAACCAGCTACTCATGCTACTCAGTGGAAAGAATCTCCAAGTTTTTCGAGTTGTCCTTGCAATTCTTGCACATCTGAAAGCACTATCCATATAGGAGACAATGGCAAGACTAGCGTTCGCCTGTGGGGCCTAAGTCCCATTCCAGTGCAAGGGAGCACACACATTTGACACACTAGATAATCACATACAGAAGTGTCTATTTATACACGCATGCACAGAACAAAATCGTACGTGTGCACACTTCAATTTACGCATAGTATGTAGGAAGTTGTATATATATATATAAATGCATATGCGTGTGAAAAAAACATGAATTTGTTCTATATGTAAATATAGGGCGACAAATGTATGTTATTTTGTAATGATAAATTGACATGGCAAAGCTGATGTACAGATATTACTTCTTCCAACCCGCAATGAATGAGACCATATTCATTCCATATTAAATGATTCTTTGAAGCAGATTAAGATGAATTGATACAACTTGTTTTTCGCACATCACTTTTCATTTCCACAGCACCTGCTCGTTAAAGGCAGAGCTTGGCATCGCCTGACGATCTCTCCCGGACCAGCTGGTCATGGCGAACAATACCCACTGTGCCTGACCAAACCTCTGTAAAAAGACTCTAAATTTTAGATCAATATCAGTTGAATCAGAAACCCAAAGACATAAACTACCATAAGCTATCGTAAACTATAAAATGAACATTCATAAACTATCCATGACTATCCCGAACTTAGGGTGTATCAAATTTGTCATCGCCATGTGCTTGTCTGCTCGGCCTGCGGCTCATCGCTCTAGGTCACTTTATGGGAGAATGATGAAAAAAAACACAATAATTTAAGGCAGTATCAGTAATAGTATGCAATAGTGTGTAAGTAATCAATTCAGAATATGGATGAAAAATGATGAAAACATGGCTCTTGACTAAACATACAATATATTACAATATAATATTGTAGGCCGTTGCAAACCACGAAATGCCTGGTATCTCCTGGCCTGCTTCCTCTTCTCGCCCTCCGGTAACTCGACAAACAAGGACAGCTGATGCCGGTATTTTTGCTTTATAATGCTTTATACGGTTGAACCATCTTCAAATTCTACTGCGCATCTGTTGAAATGTCTTGACTTGTGAATCTTAAAATATCTTAAATCAAACTGAGAAACTACGCCCACATCTCCACTATATCACCTCACCACAAATATTCACCCAAAAAAAACCTGAGGTGTCCAACGTTGAATTTCAGGCAAGTGGTGGCTGGGTACACTGAACATATGACATATGACTATGACCCAACTTAGAGAAACTCGCTGATAATTACGCGTCCAACCCATACCCTCCGGTGAATTTAACATAGCTATTGAAAATGACCCAGTCGAAATAGTTGATTTACCCAGCTATAAGATAGTGATTTTCCATAGCTTTTTGTTAACGTTTACCAGGCCGGGTATATTCAAAACAGTTTCTTGTCATTTCTCTAGCAGAACCACCTCGGTGGTGAAATAGTGACGGATCGACGGATCATCCGACGGATTCATCCCTGATTCATCGTATATAAAGTACATATAAAGTACTTTAAGTGTATCAACTGATTGGAGTTAATGAATATTATGCTATGAAATAACCATATGTCATCCTATTTCATATGAAATAACCTCATTCTCCAAACTATTGCCTCGGCATCTGCATCCTCCGCGTCCACCGCGGCTTCCGGCACATCAACTGGCTCCTGGCGGATGGTGCTGGGGTACAGGTCAACCCCATTGTTATGTTAGCCATGTTATTCTGTCATGTATGATAATGTACATGTAATTCTTATGTAATGTATGTAATTCGTTAGTTGTGGGTTTATACATGTTAGATCATGTAAGTACGATGCTTTCCAAACCGAATATAGTTCTGCTAAAACCCCATGAAAACTACAATTGTGGATATATCTACCAGAAACCATAGTGCCATAGTGATTGGAATCATAAACCAAATTGCCCTCTGGTACTCAAACATGATTTGCTGGAAAATCACCCTTTACTTCGTGGTTTTCCAGGTCAATTCATAGCTAGCTCGGGGATTTCCAGGTAAATTCATTGACAAATAGATGCTGACCATGTTTTCATGTTTGTTTTTTTTCCTGGTAAGATCAGCCTTTTAGTCTTCAGTATCTGGGATTCTCTAAGCAGTACTGATTTCAGCGAAATGCCCTCATCTCTGTTGATGAGCTGGCATGTTTGCACTGGACTGATGATCTAGGATACTGTAGGCAAAAAAACACTACAGCAAACCCAAATAGAAGTGAAATGGAAAATCCATATGAAAATCCACATACACAGCATTAAGTAGATCATTTTCCAAACGGCTTTCTCCTTGGGTTTTTCACATCGTAAATGTTTACCCCATGGTCAGTTGATGAATGTGATAATCTATGGCGGGGTTTATTAATGTTCATAGTTAACGATAGGTTTTATTAATGTTATTAATGGGCTTTGTCAAACATATATGATATATATATATATATATATATATGGGATAACATCTATGATTTATTAATCTTATTAATGGGCTTTACCATCTATAGATATAGATATATTATCATATAAAAGTCATTAATGGGTTTTACCATCATATATGGATGTTCATAGATTATTCATGCTTAACTCTAGATAACCATCTCCAGATAATGGTTCATCCCATATATATTATCCATATATATATACATATATCATCCATATCTAATGGTTTATTAATATCTCATGGTTAACCATCTATAGATATTGTCATTGCCATATCCAACCGATTTTTGATCACTTGGATCACTTGCCACCTGTGGAGACCTCCGCGCCGACTCTGCCTGCGCTGTGGAAAGGTTGGATCTGATGTGGGAATATGATTTTAATAGGAGGAAAATGATGATCTTTACTGATTTTACAGGGGAGAATAATGATAATATCAAATAATATCATCTAATATCAGCCCCCCTTTGAAGCAGGCTCTGATGCGATTGCAAGAGATATGACCAGCACTTTTCGGGAAAATGAACATGATCATTCACTGGGAGAGGATGCTGTTTTCTGTGGATGACCATGATGCCAGGTTAACTGGCGGAAAATGGTGATGAACATGGACCAACTTTCTGGAAAAAATCCCCATCAAAATCACTGGAAAACTCACCTTTTCACCCGTTTCAACATCTCAAACATCACCATTTTAGCAGTGATTTTGTTCAAAACGATCGACAAATCCTTCAGCCTTGGGCCAATTTTGACCAAAATGCCATGGTCGTGTGATGAAACACCCGCGCCAACAATAAGTAGCGATCTTCACCAGCTGAATTGAAACTTGGCTTTAATGATTGGTGTTCAGCAAACAATGTGGATCAATGTGGTTTGAACCAGCTAAGCACGGCATATCACTGGGAAAACTGGAGTGAAACATGATTCAACTAACAACATTGACGGCATGGTGTGTATATATTACAATAAATGAACATTGCCTCTAAACGGTCAAACATGGTCAAACACAAAAACTTACCTGGTTGCCAGTCCATGGGTCCAACGTGCATATTCGATACATCGATCATTGCAAGCAGGGCTGGAAAGCCAACAGGGTTGAGAAGTGCTCTGCTCCACTCGGGGGTTCCGTCACCCAATATCTACCAAACAGGCCGATGGGGCAGTTCAAGAAACTCATGACACGGTGAGAAACTTGCTGGGGCACTTCCATTTCTATGCCCCTGTGGTCAAGTTTTTCATGAGCAATGATTCCCCAAAAACACATGCAGTACCCTCTGGTTATTTAACAGTTTGCCATGGAAAATCCACCCATTTTTAAGTTCGGTAAACCTTCTATTTCGATTAGGGCCATCCATACCATGGCGAACTGTTAGTCACAACCAGAGGCTATTATTCCATGTTATTCCCCATTTATAGCTGATTTGCCCATTAAGAAGGCTGATTTTCAATAGCTATGTTAGTTTACCAGAGGCTAAATGCTGAGTTTGAAAATTCGTGCCTCAAAGGCATCGACATCCATCTTTTCTGGTTCACCCTCCCGATTGATGGCTTCACGTTCCTCATGGGCCATGGGATGCCCAAAAAAAAGCAACGGAAACCATGGGCTGTGATGACATCCATAGCACATCCATAGCACATCATACCACAAAACCAGTAGAAAATGGTGACTAACTGGCCAAAGATGGGGCGTGACCAAATTTGCCATGCACCAAAGTCGGCGATTTATCGTCAGTGCCAGCAATTTCCTTCCGGGAACATCGCTTTTTTCAAACCATTCTGGACACCATCCGCTTCAACGGCCTCAACGGTATCAACATCCATCTTCTCTGGTTCTTCACTTTCCGGCGCAGCTTCACTCCTTTCCTGCGAACCCAAGTTCTGGGACTTCACAGTGGGTCCGTATATCTAAGCGATGGCAAAAAAACGCGACCATAGCCATTGAACGGGTGTATTGTCTAGATTTGTCTGTCTCTCTCCCCTGTATTACGGTCTACATTATGCATGTGCATGGTTGCTATATATATATATATGTTTTGTTTGTTTTTTTGGGGAGGGTTTGTGACACACACACACATATATATATACATATATATATATACACATTTCTATATGAACATTGTCACATATAATGTGCATATGTATATACAGTATCTCTCTCTCTCTCTATCTCCATCGCAGACATCTTCAGACCAGGTCTGCCTCAGCCTTTTTAGGGGCAAAAAACATCACAGGGGCACCTTGCAAGCTATATCACTCAAGGCTGAACGGGTTCGGCACTCCTGAAGTCAAACAAATGTCGCAGTATGTCGTCGCAGTAAATAAACAAACAGCCAAGCCTAAGGTCTATCACATATTAATAATAGTGATAGACCTTGGCTGTCTGTTTATTTACTACGACGACATACTGCGACATTTATTTGACTTCAGGAGTCAATATTATCACAAATGATCACTACTGTTATTTGTTATCCATATTTATCAATGTTTTTTAGATTACCCAGGCTATTGATCGCTCAAAACTCAAAACCGACATTGATCGCTCAATATCACCCATCATATCGCCATTCATACCAAGTATTGCCCCAGTGGCACCCTGTCTACCTCTGCTTCTTCCTTCGGCACCTACGTCGTACGTTCCAAGACTAAGACATCCGGGTGACCCAAAAAGATGGGGACAAGGAGCACTTGAAATAGACAAGAAGTGTTACAACAACTAAGTAGAACTACTAGGTGGGTTGAACAGTTGAACAACAATATACAACAAATTACAACAATATATATAATGAAGAAATTTGTTAAAATTGATGCCACAACTTTTTTGATGCTGGGTGGGGGTGGTGGTTTGGAAAGGTATGTCATGAGGTGGGGGGCTTTGGAGGGTCTCTCATGGTATGGCATTCATGGG
>Ga0126342_10023638_pt1 | contig 10038 bp, 6 predicted proteins | sample Cyp1metagenome_FD_92528 | JGI IMG/M metagenome (GOLD analysis project Ga0126342, IMG submission 92528) | Coral microbial communities from Lord Howe Island, Old Settlement Bay, Australia - Cyphastrea 1 metagenome | ecosystem: Host-associated > Invertebrates > Cnidaria > Coral ... | reverse complement strand
GAGAGAGAGAGAGAGAGAGAGGGAGAAATAAACACATACATATACCGTTTTACTATATTTACATATACCGTTTTACTCTATTTACTATATTTAATGAACTGAATGGTTTTGGGCACCCATTGTTGCATGACCAGGCAAGTCGACTAAGTTTTTCCTGTGCAGGAAAATGTTTGGTTTTTTGGCCCTCCCATCCAGGCCAAAGACACCCCTAAACAATGAGGATATGAAAGACTTCCTAAGATCTGTGTCTGTACCTAAAGAAGTCAGAATATACTCAAAACTGGATGTTTCATGAGAAACACATATTCCCAAGAGATGACCTCAATTGGCAGGTCTTCTTGGGATGACAGGGCCTCGCCCGAAACATGGCCACGGTGTGTATCACTCCCATGTGAACTTGTTTGAAGGACCATTTCAAATGGTATCAGTATAACCACCTACAATCTCAGAAACCCAAGGTTCCAATCTATTGAATGATAGCTACCAAAGAGATGTTCAGATCTTAAGTTGATAATTACTTCACACAATGTGATATGTCGATTGGGGTGCACCAACTGGCGTGTATGAGTGGCTTACTAGCAAGTCTAGTCCAATGAGAATAGAATATAAATGAAATGCCTATCAGACTAAGCTCATCACCATCAAAATATATCTATATGCTTAAATTCACATGTTTATGATTTTGGATGCTCAAATCCCAAGCTGAAGTGGGTAACACAACACATCACCAACCGTTCCGCATGGCACTGACGGCCTGGGTGGGCGCTCCGACAGCCGCGCGTTCAGCACCAGCAGTCCAGAACATCCGAAAAACCATCCAAGAATTACCTGGGCAACGCCGGTCTGACAGGTCTGGCAGGCAAGGGAACATCAATTGATGAAGTGATGACTGACTGCTTTGCGTCTCCCAAGGTTCCAACATAGCAATGGAAAACCGATCATTTAGTTCGATGAATTTCCCAGCTATAAACATCCGTTTATGATTTTCCAGCTAGACATGTTTGATTACCAGAGGGTACCTAGGTACCTATTGCCAGGCAACAGCCTAGGCCGTAGGATGTTCACATATTTTGGGTCACACTGATCCTTGGTATATTTGAAAATGGGGGTATGACAACCACATGGCAACTTTTAATCTGGACAAATATGCTTGAAAACGATGACAACCCATCGGATTTAAGGACATCCTATTCTCAAACAAGCCCACATCTCTGGAGGTTTGCCATTGGGTCTCTGAGCCTTGGGTATCTTGTTGCCTTACCCAAGAAATCTAACCTGCATGGTGGAATGGCAATGTCCTCATTTCGTCAAAACCCCACCCGGATGGTACCCCAAAGAAATCTGTTTGGTGGATGTCTATTCCCCCAATATGATGGTGGTTTTGACCCATCGTCTGTTGAAACTGCCAGAGTTGCTGCCCACAGCGGCATTGTCCACGTCAAGCAGAGCGTCCACAGGTCACACAGCGGCCATGCGTCGCGCAGCAAAGTGGAAGGCAGCGGCAATGATCAAACACCCATGTGTTGATGGTTTATATCACCGGTTAAAATTTGCAAAATTGGGATGGTTTACTATTGCTGTACGACCAATACCGTTCATCGGTTTCGCCCGTCTGTTTTGAAGAGGACCATCTAGAAATTGTGTCACAATCCATGTTCCAGAACATGTTTGTTTTCCGTGTGCACACCAATTACCATAGAATGGACAACGAAAAAGCAAATTCAACTGATGTTATTCGGTGTCAAGACCCACTCGCAAATCACAGACTATGGCTGTAGCATTGTTCACATGGTTCGTCAAGCCGCAAGCCAAAAAAAAAACTCATAAATCTGGAGAGTCCTTTCAACAGGTTTCAACATGTTTCAACATACCTGCAGGATCCTGCAGGTATATACATACATATCTGGTCGGTGGTTTTAACCATGTTGAAAAATATGAAAGTCAATGGGAAGGATTATCCAATATATTAATTATGGAAAATAAACAATGTTAGAAACCACCAACCAATATATCTATATACCACAACATCCATGCATGGATAGAACAATGACCAAAGGTGCCCCCATTCTGGTTGCCGAGCCATTGGCTGCGCGGGATGCAACGAAAAAACGGTGCAGTTGGGAACTTCAAAACATCAGGAAGAATCCCCAAAAACATGTCCCTACAATGTGGGTTTATATATGGGCAATATACCTGTGACATAACAAGTGCTTGTAACTAAGGAAAGGGTCCTGACTCACCGGCCATGAGAATGAGATAAAATGAATAGCTGCAACAATAGATTCTATAAGCATCAATCATCAAACAGGTGGGACATAATGAGGTAAACCCAATGATACACCCAATTGAGGTTTCTTGGTAGGTATACCTGGTATACCTCTATCTGGGATGATGCATTACAGAACTCCTTGATGGATCGTTTTCTGGGTTTACCACACACCGAGTCTCCCACGCTGCTTGTGAGCCACCGGTGACACTCGTTGCCGTACGCTTGATCCGCTTTGCTGAGCGCCTAAATGCCACTGTTTAGTCAAAGCCGGTGCAAATGTATGTATGGTTAATTAAATAAAGCAATTTAAAACATGTTACTGTAAATAAGTCAACAGGTTCAAAATGTGGAAATACTGAATATATATATATATAACACATACACACATATATATATACATACACAAAAATACACAAACATACATATATATATATAACAATATATAAATATACAAATATACATCGATTTGCGATTGTATTTGCAAAGTATGTGCATATAAAGAACTATATATATATATATATATCTAGTACACATGCATATGTCTTGGTATCTGTTGGTCTGGGTGCCAAACAACGGCGTTCCTAGACGTTGCTGATGGGCCGAGTCGAAACCCCACAGCAAAGCCCAATGGATTCTGGTGGAGGGTTTGCGCTGCTACAATCTCTTTAAATATGTGAAAGCTCGGATCAATCATAATGATAAACGGTTAAACTATTGACAGAAAATCGGGGGCATTTTTTCTAGGGAAGGTGACTCCAAGTTTACCTAGTGGAGTGTGAATGGGTCATACCATGTACATTTATTCATATGTGCACGCAAATGGATAGCATGATACGTGTACTTGTTATTGTAGATGTATAAATTATATATATATGTGCATATGCTGAGATTAGACATGCTTAGTACTTGTATGCAGAGCACCTTTTCGCATGTACTACCTGTAACTGTAGTAAGAGGCCCCCAGCAGTTATAAATCTGGTCACAGCCCAAACCAGGCTGCAATAATGCAGAGTACCAGTTGCTAAAGGCAGCAACGGAATCTTAAGTAGTAGGAGACGAGGTTCTTCATTGTGCAGGTGGAATCTCATCACTCGGTATGAGTCAAAATTGGGTACCATACCAGGAGGAACACACAAATTGCACCAGCACAACTAAAATTGGGTGTTAGTTTACAGTACATATGATTCTGATTTTACTGTCATTAATAAGTGCGTTTAGAATACACACATATATATACATAATATATATATATATATAAACCTTATCATATACACCCATACACTCTCCACTCCTAGATGATGGAAGAAGGGGTATCAAAACAACAGCTGAACTGTGGCCAAGAAGCACCGGAGCCCGGAACTGTGTCTGTACAGGTCTGGATTGGGAAACCTCAGTCTTCGGAGCTATGAGCTAAGGAGGTACGGGTAAGGAGGTACCAAGGGTTTTCCAACCACATGATCATCGGTGGGAACCTTAGCCTTTTGTGGTAAATTCACAGGGAACTTTGGTGAATTGGGCCATTTTCCGAAGCTGCGTTGGAGGGATCCAAAGGGGATCTTTCGGTAAAATGACGCCAAAGAGGCGGTAAAATGACCATGTGAAGACCTTGTTTTTTTCAATGGATGGGTTCCTTAAGAGAAAATCTGTTGCTGTTGAGCCGGGTAAAGCACGGCCAGGATCCGAATGCTGGGACACCTCGCCGAAAAAGCAAGCTGCGCCATGTTGGCCGCCGGAATTGGCCGTTTGCTTAAAACGTATTGGCTCTTCATGTTTGTTCCATGGCGAAGGGCTGGAAATTGGGCAACAACAATGCTGAATGATACACTTCTTGGTGCTCCTGTATTCTGAGACTCTTTATGGAAGATCCATGACCAATGGAAAATAGGTCTGCAAATATCAGCGGCATCAAGGCATGCAAAACAACAACCACACACCAAATAGTTTCAATTCTTCCGACAACCCTTTTAATCCCGCAAATAAATCAAACATGCAAGACTGGACATCCATGAGTTGCTTCGATTATTTGGAATTGTTAAACTCCATTGTTGATTCAGTTGTTGATGGGGATTTCCGAGCCAGCCATGTTTGACTACAAGGGTATCTAAAAATTAATTCGAATTTAAGCCATATCAAACTGGAGACCTTGCCATACTCACAAGTCAACAGCTCCGCAAGAAATTTGGGCTTTAATTAACATGATCTGAACTGCAGTTCATGGTTATAACCCCAGTAAATAGAGTATAATCAAATGCAATCCTTTCCCCCAATCATCTTAAGTACCCCCAATACGAAACCCTGGCGGAATGTAGGGGGGTGGGATTGCCAATCGTAGCTATCCTTGGATGTCCTACACGAAGATGAAAGAAGGTTATTGTCCAGCAGGATGGTATTGCCCTTCATTTGTGGCCAACATTCAAGTCCTTTTCATCGACCTTTTCCTGCATTCGCTGACTGCTCTCTTCTGGTAAACAAGTACATGGAACAATCGAAACACGTTTAGTATATATATATATATGTATATATATTATTTATTTTTTTAAATAAATATATCTATATCTATATATATATATATATCTATTATTATGTATGGGTTGCATATTGGAATGCAGATTTGCCATTTCTGGGTGCTTGGTATGAAAAATCAACAAAACACCCACCATCGCTGATGACCCGCGTGGGGATCCTTTTTGGTCTTTGCGGTTAGGGCAGCACGGTGACACGCATTCGAGGTGAGATTCGGCAAGCCCAAGATGGAACACGTCATGAAACTGGTATGTGGTAAAGAAAGTGATATAGGGATGGATGATGGAATCACTCTAGAGACCTTAAAAGGATCTCACATTTCATGATCGATTAAAAGATCTTCTTTTAAACCGTCGGAACCAGCCAAACGTCAGATGTGGATTTTGAACAATAGTATAGCAAAATAGACGGCTTTGCATGTGCTGCTCGCTGCAATATGATACACCTAATTATGAAGTCATCCGGTCATCCACAACATCCATTGGTAGGTTGGCACTTTTCCTGGTGGTGTCAACCCATTCCAATAATATTCGACTCACTTAGGATGATCATGCCATTTTATCAAGGTTGAAAGTTGCCAACCACTGGTTCAGATTGGTTACCCGTCCGCATTTTTTGGGGCAAATTTATGAATGTTTCATCTCCCCAAGTTACCCCCTTTCTATTTATTTTGGCAAAGTCAAATCGAAAAGTAAAATCCTACTAAAATAATCTAAAATAGACTAAATCACCTTTGTTTTTTGGGACTTCCCGGATATCATGTATATCCAAAATGAACTCACCGTTTTTACTCTCGGTGCTTGGCCGCCTGGTGTCCATCTTGGGAGGCCGAAGGAGAATCCCGGATTCGGTGGATTCGGCATCGGGAATGGTTGACCTCCAGGTTAATCTCATACCATCTGGTAAACGTTTACAGTTTGCTATTGAAAATTGTCCATGGAAATAGTTGATTTACCCATTAAAAATATATAGTGATTTTCAATGGCTATGTTAAATTACCAGAGGGTAACTGTGAACAATGTGGGTTTTAGTATGAAAACTCGGGTTCAAACATGTTCAAACCATCCAAAATGAATGTACACTGATTGATTCGCGGGGAAATTGACGGTCGATAGCATGGTTTCCCCCGAAACTGAAACATGGGGCTTTCCTGCAAATCTCTTCAACCAATTCAAGGACTCCAGCGCAGCAAATTCTAAGAGACAAACTATGGAACATCCTATATATGAATATATAATGGGTATGTATTATGTATTGGATATAGAAAATCCAACCTATTCATCCGATGCGTCAATGATAAAGGGTGGTTGCCCTCCACCAATGTGGAACATCCAAAACAGATCAGTTTCCTAGGGAAACCATGGGTTATCCAAATCTATGTTAGTTTTCCTCGGTGTAAGGCGGAACTTGGTGATCACAGGAGTCTATATTGAAAGTAAGGAAAAAACACATGTTTTTTGTCATTTGGGTTGGTGGTTTGAAATGCTGACATCTGTGTAAATTTCAAAGTAATTTTCCGAGAGGAATAAAGCCAACATGGGTCTGCAATACTTGCCGTCCATGTTCCAACACATGGTATGTGGGGCGAAGTGCCAAGGGATATCCCCATGGCTGGGTCCCACATTCAAGTTTTGTTGTCCAACAAATTTTAGATCACCCGTGGTTAATCACTAACAGTAACACATTTGTTCACCATCCATTGGTCACTGATTGCTGTAATTGGAACTTGCTTCAGTTTAATTTACACCACCAACTTGGTTTTACACAATCTATTTCGTTCTGTTTGAACTTTGCTCCACCTAGTTGAACTGGTTTAACGTGGTTCAGCACATCACGGCAATGTGCAAACGAAACACTGGGTTTTGGAATGCAAAACAATCTACAGCAATAATAACAAAGAAACATACTGGTTTCATTGTCTGCCTTGTGTTAGCCATTGACTGTTCATCCTAATCTGCACGTCCTGATACTTATCATGTACCATCATTCATTTGTTTGATTGTGCCTATTCATTGCAACAATGCTCATTGGTGACAATATCATCCATTACCATTGCACTAAAACCCATTATATCATCCATGAAAAATAACATGAAATATGATGAGTCCAGTAATGCTACTATTATATATATACACATAAAATCATATCCATTACCATTGCAATAACATGTATTGAATCAAGCATCAATCAAAAAACGACGATCCTCCCGGCCATTTGAACGGTGAAACTGCAAGCCCGGCAGCCCGCTGGACCGTTGGACCCCAGGCAAATGCCGCTATGTTCAACTGCCAAAACGGAGATGTTGTTTTTTTTTGGGAGAAAGCCGGAAAAATGAAAAATAAAACTGGAAGGTAGGGGTAAACATCATGGAACTACCATCCTGGAATCACTCTTTTATCTTTGTGGAGTTGTATCTTTTGGAGGGCTGCTATACAGAAAACAATGATTAACATTTATTAACAAAGAATGGACTTGGGCTAGACCAAAGTAATCAAATAGATGTATGAGAAGTCAGCATCTCATTCCATCCACTGGTCGGAGATCATGTTTGCTCGATTGATGTTTCCCCAATAGAATATCCAATTATATCTCCATATGCTGCTGGTCTTTCACCCCAATATCTATGAATTACCCTCCAGTGGATTAACATAGACCCCGCCAGATAGGGGTTGGAAGATTAGTTTCCATTAAAAAAATGTTATTTTCAGGGTCTATGTTAATTTATCAGAGGATATGAGTTATACCATCCTGTTTGGTGGTTAGCAAATATCATAAATTCGTGAGTAAAAGTTCGGCCACTGATGATTCCAATCCTCACCATCATTCCAATGACGTCAGGACGTGAGGTCCTTACATTTCCAGGTGCAAACTGGAAAAAACAAACTGAAGCCCCTGAAAATCCCTATTGTTAATGGTTAAAATCCCTATTGTTACAGTAATGGTTAAATTGGTTAAATCCTACTATCCCACTGTCAAGCCGCTAAATGGCAAATAAGCCGGCAGGAACCACCAAAAAATCATCTGGGTTGATAAATCCATAAGTGAGGTTCACGTTTTAAGCTGGAAAAGATCCATAGCATGCCATAGCAAAATCATTCAAACTACCCTCTGGATATTTAACATAGATATGGAAAATGGCCCATTTACAAATGATTTTCCGAGCTATATATAAACCTCCATTTTGTTTTTTTGGATTTTCCAGTTCGCTATGTGAAATAACCAGAGGCTAATTCAAATCATTGGTATATCAAACCTACATTACTAGTAATTTAGCTATGTTGAATGCCAGTAATATCAGCAGTTCAAACCACTGGTTATTGACATACTATATTATACTACCAATATTATCATATCAGTGATTTTTTAACATTAGCTATAGTATTACTGATATTAATTGCTATCTGGTTGGTGGTATACCTACCCCTCTGAAAAATATGATTTCGTCAGTTGGGATGATTTTCCATTCCCAACTGAATGGAAAGTCATAAAATTCATGTTCCAAACCACCAACCAGTTATCCAATACTTTTCCCTATTAAAACACATAAAACCACATTAAACCATGGTTTTAAACCACCAACCAGCTATTCCTAATATGATTGCTATATCAAAGCACTAAATCCTCTTCCTCTGTTGATCCAACGTTCCGCTTCTTTCCAATTGGGCTCGGTCCTCAGATCTGCCCACCGTGGGACTTGATGAACCTGGGCTGGAAATCGATGGAGTTCATGGGGAAATCCCCTGGAAATGGTGGAAAAATCATGGGAACATCTGGGAAAATCCTCTAGACATGGAGGTTTATAGCTGGGAACATCATCCATAAATCTTGGATTTCGAGCAAGCCACGTTTGATTAGAGGGAATTTGGGCTAACAATGGATAACAATCGCGTTAGTTTTTCGGGATTTTTGTTTTTCTGCAGCTTTGCTTTGGAGATGTTCAGTGGCAAATACCTTTGTTGGGAGATCCTTCGGGCTGGTCTCCCTCCAGCAAACATACAAACAGCTCTGGAAATCCATGGTTGTTTCCCGTTCGGGAATGACGTAGAAATGGTGGGTTTTCATGGTTTTCCACATCTATGTTAGTTTACTGATGTTTACTGGAGGTGCGTGAATCCCAGATCCCAATTTATAACATCCCATTGAACCACTATTTTTGACGGTTAAATCCAAGTCGTTGATGGTTTTCATGTAGTTTCCCAAACACCCGCATGGCAACACAGCTGAAGATAGGAACCAGGAAACAAAGTGGGGCTCGAAAATGTCTATCTGGGCAATCCACAAATTGAATCAATGGCATTGAATCCTTGAATTAATTGACCTATCAACAACTTACCCCCAAGCAACAAACACTATCATTAACCACCACTGATAGCAATTTATGGGATCAGGGTCGCAGTTGGAGGCCCTATCTCGCCACCGCCTGGACCTGCTCACTTCAGTATACTTCCAGTTTCGGGCATCTGAAACATCTCCACAGTTGCTTCCCTTGTATCTTCATCTGTGTTGTACAAAGCCAGCATGCTTGTTGCATGAAGCCATCATGATCATCAAAACCATGTTTGATCATGTTTGTTCAGTTTTTTCTACCATGTGTCTAGCTCAATTCACGTTGAACCCACATGTTGACTGGTTGAAAATCTGCAGTTCAGCAAATGCCAACACCACACTTATACACATATACAGTGTCATATATATATATATATCCCTATGTTTGATCGTGTGAAATCCCCAGTTTTCATCACTTACCCTCTGGCTATGTAACATAGCTATGGAAAATGGTCCATTTATTTATGTATTATAACTTACCTAAATATACCCAATAAAAAAATGGTGATTTTCCAAAGCTACATGAAACAACCAGAGGGCAAAACAAAAGGAAACAACTCACCGCAACCCCAAGGGACTGTGACATCTGATTATGTCGCTTTTTGAGTTGTGTGATGTGCTCCTGGCTCCGTGCGCACGGATCAGACCCTGGTCACAGAGAATGTGTGCAACAATCATGGTTACAGAATGGGCATGTAATGGGAACATACACACATACATACTCACGTATATGTTTCTGAATAAAGCTAAAAAAACTCCCAAACTAAATAATAAAACTACCCTAAATAAAGCTAATGTTTTTTTGGCCCTAAACCCAGATTTGCCCAGATGGGGCTGACCAAAACCTTTATTCAAAAATGATAGCTGGAAATTGTCAAAAATGATGGATGCTCTTTCTATTCAAAACCTTTACTTAAACT
>Ga0126342_10023637_pt1 | contig 10038 bp, 11 predicted proteins | sample Cyp1metagenome_FD_92528 | JGI IMG/M metagenome (GOLD analysis project Ga0126342, IMG submission 92528) | Coral microbial communities from Lord Howe Island, Old Settlement Bay, Australia - Cyphastrea 1 metagenome | ecosystem: Host-associated > Invertebrates > Cnidaria > Coral ... | reverse complement strand
TTTGCTAACTCTTTCTTTGACTAACTCTTTCCCTCACTAACTCTTTCTTTGACTAACTCTTTCCCTGACATTCTAAAAGTCCGTAACACGGAAGTTTCTCCCCCTAAACTTCCTTTGATTATGGATAGACCCTTGCAAGGGACAGATGTGAAGATATGTGAAGGCAGGTGCATACAACATGATCTACTCTGTTGACAGTTCTACAGTGCTCTACATGACTAGCGGTATTAAATGGTATTAGCGGATACTTCCACCCGCATCCTTTCCTCTCCAGGATGCAGAACCCTGCCGAATCCCATATGGCCGCGAGGCAGGATCAGGGATGGTTAAAAAACAAACCATTTCCGGTGGAATTGGGGATTGATGGGGATTGTCTAGTAGTGGGTTTATGCTCCGGTCATTTGACATAGCTATGGAACATCATATTTTTGAATGGGTAAATCATCTTAGCTATGTTAAGTTACCGGAGGGTACTGTACACTGTATACCACATCGTCTTCCACAACGTGTTTACGACTACGATATCTTTTGTACATACATACCATGCCATGCCATATCATTGCATTACATACCATGACATTGCATACCATTATACAATATACATTACTTACATTACAACACTACACTACATTACATTTCCTTACATTGCAGTAACACACAATAGGTTCACAGGGTGTTGACAATTTTGGGACGGTGGTGAGAAGATAAGTTGGTGCATTATGGGGCTCTCGGCAAAAAAATTGGCCAAGTCTCGTTTTTTGTACTTCGAGGCTGACGTGACATGGGATACGAAGAAAGAAGGCTTCTTGATGCCTCTCTGGCATGTTTGAAGCTGCAAAACATGCTTCCGAACAAAGACTGATCAACCATAAAAAAACAACTTTTGTTTGGAGGGATTGGCACCAACTTTTGCAGCCACGGCAGTCTTGAGCAATTTCCATATTTTCCATGTCCATCCTCAGGTTCTCCTGGGTTTATCCAGCCAGGTGCCGTTTGGTGATGCCGAGACCGCCCCAGTTGGCCAGGGGGCACAGTGGGAGAGGACATGAATCTACGGAGGTATATAAGATTTGTTTATGAGTTGTGGCTTAAACAAATCATAACAAATCATAAATCACGAGTATTAGTCACATACCAGGGGTAGAGCCCTGAATGAGCCCTGCATGAGCCTTGAATCATCTTGGAGACGATACCTGGCTCACAGCTCAGGTACTGGTCATCACTTCAACGGTGTGTGTCTGGAATCGAACACCTGCAGACCTGGAGATCCGCTTCTTAGCCACGCTCTCAGAGAAGCCCTGCGGACAAAAGGCACCTAAGTCGGGTGACTGTAGTGCTTGTGATCGTGTCTGCAGATCTGTCTACATTCAGATATCCATCCGTTTATCATCCATCTAAACTCTAAATTAATAAATAAATAGATAGATAGATAGATAGATATATAGATAGATAATATAAAAGATATGAATGATTATGAATGAATTGTATTATATACATGCATGGTAAAAGGTTGTTAACTGTCTTAATTGGCCAAGAATGAAGGTGAGGCCATCAAGCGCCAAGGCTCTTGGTGCAACGGATTCTTCCAGGCCGGGAGTACTCTGCACTGGACGAAGTGGCGAACCGTGGCGAAGCGTCCTTGGTTTTCTCGGGTTGTGCATGTTCTCTGTCTTAAATACAACAATTTCATTGAAATTCATACCTGCATATACTTATATAATTTATATACTTACACACCTACATATACCGATATGATATAATACACAAACATAATATATATATATATATAATATAATATAATATATTATAATATAATATTATATTATATAATATCATTTAATATAATATAATATAATATAAAATAATAAAATAAAATATAATATAATATTAATATAATATAATATAATATAATATAACATAATATAATATAATATGCAATAGAATGTGTGCACATATACATATCTCTTACTACACTGGTTATATAAGTGACAGTGATGACCGGACATTGCCAAGTCTACAACCAGCCCTTTGTAACCCCTGCGTTTATCTCAGCGTTGCTGCAAGGCAGGACTTGGAGCCAGTGAAGACGTCGACCTCGGCACAGCTAAGTGGTTTTGCCCAAGATGGGGTGACAAAACTTAGGTCCAGTTGACAGTCTAAATGTGGAATTTCTACCTGTCATAGTCTACAAAAAAAGGTGGCATCTATAGTTAAGCCTTAGCATGGATATTATATGTAGCTATATATAGCTTACACAAATTGGGATGATGGGGGTAGATAGAACATCGAGATTCCCTCAAGACTTGGGATTGAAGAACATTTGACTTTACCTCGATGGGATTTACCGAAATTCTTGCGATGAACCTAAAACTGGGGGCTGGGTGGATGTGACGATCGGATGGGCGGGAATGACGGTTCACTGTTTTGTGTTCGCCAGCTTCCTAGATTTGAATGGGTTTTGGCCGATGCCCAAAATATGACTGACCAAACTCGTTGTTGATTCCCCTCTGGTATTCAAACACAGCAATGGAAAATCATCCATTTATAGATGCTTCCCGCCTGAGGTATTGATGCCCGACTGTTGGGACCTTAGATGGGTAGCCCGACAATGGGACTCTCAACCAAGAGCCCATGGGATCACACCGAAACTAAATGAGGTTTTGTTTAACTGAAGTCAAGTCTGTCTGGTGGTTTGATGTATGTACATCTAGAATCATCTAGATATACATGTCATAATCATTCTTATTACGAAAGCCAGCCAGAGGCAGTGGCTGAAGTGTCTATTGCGAACGTAGTGAGGGTATAGGGTGTCTGGGGGGTAGCGGCTTCCGAAAGGCACACGAAACTCGAATTTAAGTGGTATTCTAGGTGGCCCGGAACGGATTTTGCCGTGTGATGTAGCGTGTGGCAATTTGATGTCGCTCGGCGTTCGATTCCCCCCTGGTCCGTCCTGCTGCCCGGTTGTTTTTGCATTTTTTCCCTGCTGCTGTTCACCACACCGGCCTATACCCTTCTGCACCTTTTGACAAAGCACTGCCTTAAACCCAAACCGTCTTCAACAACAAGATCACTTCCGCATTGTCAACAATTATCAAGCTTACCCACTCAATTAACTTTCCTCATGACTTTCCAACCTACATTTTCCCCTGCTTTGAGATACAATGCAACCAGCTCAAACTCGCCTCCGTTAAAACGACCGCCAATCAAAGTTGATGCCTTGTTGTTGGCTCCTGACATTTAGCGTGTGATACGCAACCATTCAGTTTGCTCCTAGAAAATAAAGCCGCGATACAACAATGTTGGCCTTTTCCTGTTATTTGTTTTTGCATAGCACCGTTGCGGGGAAGGTAGGGGCATGTTTTCGCATACGGCTTTTTGGGTGTCAGCAGACTCTTTCTCCTGCAAAGTCGTAGCCGCATGCCTTCCCACAGGTTCACTTTGTGAAGCCAGACACGATATCTTCTTCACTAGGACTGTGTTATGCAACCATTCAGTTTGCTCGTAGGAAGTAAAGCCGCGATACAACCATGCTGGCCTTTTCGTGGTTGCACCCTCTGTGCTTGCGGGGAAAAGGCTAGCGGCTAGCCTGTGCCCACATGGTGAAAACAACAAATATCACAGATGTAACATTAAGGAGAAGCAGCAGAATCAAGCCAACTCCAACCGTTTTCAACAACAAGATCACTCCCGCATTGTCAACAATTATCAAGCTTACCCACTCAATTAACTTTCCTCATGACTTCCCAACCTACATTTTCCCCTACTTTGAGATATGATGCAACCAGCGCCTTCGGAGATTATTTCGGCGAGCAAAAGCATGGGCCTTCGTTCTCATTTTTTCAGGTATGGCTATTAGTTTGATTCCTTGTGGTCATTCGGATGATTTTTCAACAAGAATCCCACACAAAGAAAGAAATTGCGACGCCCAAAACAAGATGAAACCACCAACCAACACCAACCAATCACAGGAGACAGGATGAAGACGGTGATCCCCTTCCCTTTCAGGTTAAGCGAGGGCGTCTCCGGGGAGACTCGGGTCGAAGCTTCAACCCTGGACGATGCCTGGGCCTTTTGAAGTGGCTGAATGGTGCACACACATACAGATATATATATACATATATATATACACACATATATATATATACATATATATATATATACTTATTAAAGATTCTTATGCTATTATGGTTATATGATTATTGTTGTTATTGTTATTGTCATTGTTGTTGTCATTGTCATCGTCATTGTCATTGTTATTGTTCTTGTTATTGTTGTTGCTCTTGTTACTGTTTTTGCTCTTGTTACTAGCATGATAACAGCACCAATAATTGTTATTTGGCTGCGTACTTCCACTGGCCCACGTTTTTTTGAACCTAGTCATTGCATCCACCTCGGAGATACGCAGTTGATGTCCAAGAACGCAAACCACCAGGAGCATATTACATGTACGTATACACACACACATATATATATATATACGTATATATGCATAGGCAATGTAATGGAACGTAACGTAACGAAACTTAATGTAATGTAATGGCACGTAATGGTATGCAATGGTATGCAATGGTATGTTATGGTATGTAATGGCATGAATGGCATGTAGTGGTATCCAATGGTATGCAATGGTATGCAATGGCATGCAATGGTATGTAATGGTATGTAATGGATTGTAATGGTATGTAATGGTATGCAATGGTATGCCATGGTACGCAATCGTATGCAATGGTATCCAATGGGATGTAATTAATGTAATGGCACGTAATGGTATGTAATGGTATGCAATGGTATGCAGTGGTATGTAATGGTATGCAATGGTATGCAATGGCATGTAATGGTAATGGTATGTGATGGCATGTAATGGTATTTAATGGTATGTAGTGGTATGTAATGGTATATAACGGTATGTAATGGTATGGATGGATGCACATAGCGGCACAGCGGTGTCTAGTGTTGTGTCCAACAGTCCAACATATTGCAACCAAGATATCAACCATAGATAGATAGATCGATGGATAGATAGATAGATAGATAGATAGATGGATAGATAGATAGATAGATAGATGGATAGATGTACATTTGCGAAACATACGCATTTTTGTTTGGCATATAATTAGCACCAGATTTCAACTATACCAGGTCACTACTGACGAATGGCTCAGGCTGGACAGCTTGGAGGAGATGAAGTTTCTGCAGGGACCTTGCTGCTGGGTCTGGGGCCTCGGTGGGGGAAACCACTTTTTCCGGCGCCTGCAGTTGTGGATGGACAGTTTGCAGCAAGTTTTGGAGAGATTTTGGAGATTGTGGAAATCAACTTCTCGGAAAGCTTCCAGCAAGTTTTCGTGCCTCCAAACTTGGGGCCAAGGCACATCGAAAGAGTTGCTCTATTTTTGAAGGGAACTGCGTGGTTCTTTGGGTTTCTAACTCTACGGACCTTCCATCTTTGCAGATCAGGTGCAGGCCAGCTGCTGTCTGCCCCCACTGGGGCACAGCTCCGAATGGGCCAGGTGTGGTCCTGCGCTTGAGCCGTTTAGGTTTGAGATGTGTACACCACCAGAGAATTGCATCGGGGTTTGATGCTCGCTTAAAGATCCAGCGTTGGTAGGCCGTGCTGCAACTCCGACCAGCCCTGACAGATGGGGGTGTGACATACACTTGGTGACAGCCTCAGGCCGACTTATGCGATGGTTTCCCAGACAGGGCCAAAAATAGGAAGGGATAACTCAAAGATATTCAAACGAAACAAACTAAGATGGTTGAACGGATAAAATGACATAAAATGATATAAAATGACCATATAATTCGATGCCTCAAGTTGTGCCCTGGGCTGACCTACGATTGTTGAGTCATTGTATGAGTTGTCCTTAGGTCTGAGTCCTTCTTTGCAGTTCCAGCCCGGGGAGCCCAGCCTGCGGCCATAGACATGGCGCTGTGGTGCGGTGCTGACTGCCTCAGGTGGCCAGCCCCAATGACACAACGGTGTGCGCATCACCGCCTGAGCCTTAGAAGCTGATAGAAAACGGGCAGAAAACACCATGCAGAAGAGGTGGGTTTGAGTTTCGTAGAGGGTACATTGAAGCTTGTCTGTAGTGACCGTTTGTCCGTTTGTTGATAGTGTTTGGCGGGGTTGTGAAGACAGCACGGAAGATTTCTTCATGGGATGGTTGAGAGGTCTAGCTTTAAGGGGTATTGACTCTGACCTGTGCTTGAATATGACTTAGTCACACTTAGCCAATGAGACATTTAAAAATGTTCCCTCCAAACCCCGGGTTTGCCCACACTCAAACAACACATCCAAACAATATGATATACTCATCACCAGAGGATGAATGAAAACACTGGCTATATACAGTGATTTTGACTTTAAGTTTTCAGGATTTAGGGTTTTAATTTAGTGTTTAGGGTTTTAGGATGTTTTAGGTTTTAGGGTTTTAGGCTATGTTGTTTTGGAAAGTAAAAAACTTAAACCCTACGCAGGGATTTGAGCATGTGAAAGGATATGCGGGATTCGCCGCGGGCAAACCTAGGGTTTGCAGCGAAGATGTGAGGCAGAAGGGTTTTAAACCCAGCAGGTTTCAAAGAGAAAAATCTTACGCACTTCAACCAGAACCTCTGGTGAGCGCGACTTGACCAGGGCAATGGAGCTCTCCACTAGCATTTTTGTATTCATTCTCATTTGCATTATTATATACAGTCATTATCATCATTCATCATCATTACCCTTGTGATTATTTTCATCATTTCGTTGTTCTTATATATATATAAAAAGTACACCCTATGCATGCACCTCAATGCCCATATCCACAGATTGTTTCCACTTGTGAGGCCTCCAGAGATGCAGGATTTGCCCAAGAACTGGCTATACCTGCGCACCAGTTGCGGTGGTGACCCTCAGCAAGGTTGGAGCAACGTAGAGGCGCGGTTTATGGCAGAATTTGGGATTGAAACCACCATTTTTGAAGTTAGAAACCATGGAATCCCATAACTTTGTCCCTATTTGTCCCTACAAGCAACCCAGCGAATAGCGTTTTGACATGATGTTGTTGTTTTTTTTAAACAAAGGTAGAGCCAAGGCGAGATTTGACAACAAAAGGAATTCAAGGAAACTTAAAACGGAGCTGTGCAATGAACATTTTCTGAATGAACATCACGTTGACAAAGAAGAGTCTTAGGCTCTTAGGATGAGAAGGCATACAAGAAAGAAGAATAGAAAGGAAAGGGGTCACAACAGAGAAAATGCAGTGAAAAGCATGCCTCTTAACTTATTATTCCCAGTGGGTTCTCAAAAGGTAGCCTCCTGCTGCAGGTGCACGCACCCTTCACTGTGGTCAATGCATGCCCATGCGACATCTTGTGCCAGCTCGATCCTTGGTCTCACACATTTGAAATATTTCTTGATTTCATCCTTCACTGAGGTTCAATCCGCCAGGCGTGCAAAGAAGGAAGCTGGGCAAGGTGCTACCAGTTTGATTTGCTGAGCTGTCAACCATGGTGACCATGGTGTGCTTGTTGCTTAGTGCCCCAACAGGAGCGGGAAAGACTACCGGTGGAGTTGGGAGCCCAGCTATTAAACGTTTTAGTTACGTGTACATATATAATCATATATATATATATATATGTATGTATGTATGTATGTATGTATGTATGTATATATGCGCGTGTTAATTATCACCTTGCTGAATCTTGATGAAGTGGCTGATGCTGTCAGCCCTGAGGCCAGGGGCCAGCATCGACATGGTGGTTGACAATGGCTTCGGGGACGAGGCAACTGGGATCAACTGCTAACGGGACAGTTTGAACCATGAGCCAACTGAGAGCACACTGCGAGGTGGCGGTGCCAACGAATGGCCAAGCGGAAGTGATGCCCATCCGTTCCGGTCTTGGGATCTCTCTTCCGGGCCTTGTAAACTCCCAACAGCCATGGCTCGAAAGTTGCAAGCCACTTTGGACATCTTTGGACTGTAACACCGTGAGGATTGGATGAAGAAGGCTTCTTCAGGCCGGTGGGTTCTTGCAGCATCTTGCAGTGGCAGGGACATCAAATTCGAACCGTGGAGTTGCTCTGTATGAAGTAGTGAACAAAAATTTGGCGCCCAGTAATACTTCCCTCCAAATCCAGATTCTGGTCTATCGTTGGATCTATCCATTTTTCTGGGCCATTTTGACTTTGAGTTGAGGGGATTGCAACCAGCTCTGATTCCCCTCTGGCACCTTGGCTGAAGGTGGGTGTGCAACGGCAGGGCGGGTCGAACCAAGCCGCGATGGACCAGCTGCGCTCTCAGCAACGGCTCTTTTATCATGTTTCAAAATGTTTCATTTCATCATTTTTCTTTGGCCAAGAATGGCTAAGGGATGCTAGTATGCTAGTTTTTTTGCTGGCATATATGATGCACCCATCCAACTAGGGAAATGACTTAGATTCTGGACAGTGTAGCTATCTTTCGCGGACGGTGCGCAGGTCTCAACTCGGTGATTGTGGTTCTGAATCGGCAGCCCCTGCCTCAGTGCCATTTGGAGATTCACTGACTGCATGTGCAGGTTACATAGTCTTTTTCCACCTCTCATAAAATGCGATGATGGTCCCAATCGGCTGTCATGTTTTCGGGAGCACATTAGTTGGGTCAGTGTCAGTGTTATGGGAGAATGTTACCACACTGCGCTAGACGAGCGGAAGTGGAGTGGCACTGTGTCCAAGCCAGCATGAGCTTGGGATCCCAGTGGAAACTGTGGCCTGGTGGATGCCAGGGAGCAGTCTCAAGAACAGCCTATCCTGACCAATCCTGACGAATCTGACCAGCTAATGAGCACAGCCTATCCAGCTTTCATCATTTTGACCGCTTAAAATTTGGCTGGTGGTTTTCGAGACGTGCTGCTACAAAAATACCTTTCCATCCTGATTTGTGAAGACGATTCCGGGTGACCAATTCATGATCGTATATCATGACTCGTCCATTTTTAATTGTGTTTGGATGGATTGAAACCACCAGCTCGTTGCGATCTTCTTTCCCAACTGATCAGCCAAGACTCCCATAGGAACCAAAAGACCAGGTTCCAACAACCATGGTACGCCACAACTACGAATTGTGCCCCAGTGGCGGACTGAATTGCAGGGATAGCGGCGACATTTTTGCCGAAGGGTCGTGGAAGTTCTTCCGATGACACCATTTCCTCAGCAAGTCTTTGTGCTGAAGGTCGATGCTTCCTTCATTCGAGTTTGTGGCGGAGGACATGGGGATGTTGATTTAGGATGATTTAGGATGAATGGCGGATGTCCAGAACTTAACCCACCCGAAATTCCCCAAACATCGATCACTGCTGCAAAAGGGAAACTGATATACAGCAAACAGACGAAAATGAAAACAGGTTGGCTCAAGCCCGCTGGTTCACAATTGTCCCGATTGATCCCTATAGCCTATTGTAATATCTATATAATTGTAATATCTTTCTATCTTTTCACACACACATACATACATACATATATAAATATAAATACATATATAAATATAAATATAAATTGTGAAAGCAGCTCATTTCCATCTATGTCCATACATGACACTTCCTCCTTTCCCAGCAGGGTTCCAGAGAAGCCACACTGCAGGGTGTTGCAGGCCGTGGGCTCAAGTTGCCCTTTTTGCAAGGACGTGAGGTGGGTGGGAAATACGCCTTGGAGCCATACGTTTCTGGCCTGGCTGTGTTCAGCCTTAGCTTAGCAAGAGGACTTGCTACTTGGTGCATCGAGATCCAAAAGGCTGCGTGTCCGCAGCGTCCAGTTGGTGGAGGGGCATTCACCTGTGACTGTGGTAGTTAGAGCCGCTAACCAATCACATTGGTAGCGGAGCCCCAGCAAAAAAACTGGGGCATCCGGGTACCTTTGGCAAACTGGCTTTGCTGTGAACCTTTCAGCAGGGAGGTGCAATGGCGTCAGCAAGTGATGGCACTGAATCGACGCAGAACATCTCCAGTCAGTTAGCTTACCTGGTCCCCACCTTCGACCCGAGTAAGGATGACCTTCAGGTGTATCAACAGAAAGTGCAGTTG
>Ga0126342_10023636_pt1 | contig 10038 bp, 9 predicted proteins | sample Cyp1metagenome_FD_92528 | JGI IMG/M metagenome (GOLD analysis project Ga0126342, IMG submission 92528) | Coral microbial communities from Lord Howe Island, Old Settlement Bay, Australia - Cyphastrea 1 metagenome | ecosystem: Host-associated > Invertebrates > Cnidaria > Coral ... | reverse complement strand
CTACTACTACTACTACTACTATTACTACTACTACTACTGCTACTGCTACTGCTACTCCTACTACTACTACTACTACTACTACTACTACTGACTACTACTACTATTACTAGTATTACTACTACTACTGCTACTACTCCTACTACTACTACTACTACGACGACGACCACCACCACCACCACCACCACCACCACCACCACCCCTGCTACTGCTACTGCTACTGCTACTACTGCTGCTACTACTACTGTTGCTACTACTGCTACTGCTACTGCTACTATTACTACTACTAGTACACCACTACACCTACATCTACAACTACAAGTACAACTACAAGTGCAAATACCACTGCACTGCACTACAACTACAGCTACAACCCCACTACACTACACTCCACTTCACCACACTACACTACCGCTTCACCACACTACAACCACAACCACAACCACTACAACAACAACAACAACTACAACAACAACAACATCAACATCAACACCAACAGCAACAGCAACAGCAACAGCAGCAACAACAACAACAACTACTACTACTACTACTACTACTTCTACTACTACTACTACTACTACTACTTCTACTACTACTACTACTACGACTACGACTACGACTACGACTACGACTACGACAACGACTACGACTACGACGACGACGACGACGACGACGACTACTACTACTACTACTACTACTAGAGCTAGAGCTAGAGCTACAGCTACAACAACACCATTGCAATTACAACAACACCAGCCACAGCTGCAGCTTGAACTACACTACAATAGAACTGCAACTACAACTACAGCTACAACTCCACTACACTACACTACACTCCACTTCACCACACTTCACCACACTTCACCACCACTACACTACAACTACAACTACAACTGCGACTACAACTACAACTACAACGACTACTACAGCTACAACTACAACATTACAACTGCAACTACATCAAGTACATCAACTACAGCTACAACTACAATACAACTAGAACTACAACTGCAAGTACTACTGTAGTCACTACAAATAATTCTTGCACAGCACTCTACACCACACTACATCCAACAGTTGTGGTTGAGGTGACCACTGCAACCACTCCAAAAAGCACAACTCCAACCACATTTCGGTCCATCAATGGATTCGCTTTGCCATCCATGCATCACAACAACTCACCTCTCCTATAGTGTCCTATCTTTGAAACTTCCGCCACAGCCTTGCGCGGCACTACTGGCATTGTCATCATTTATCTATTATTGAATAACGAGAGTTTTCATTAAAATGTTATTAATAACAATTCTGGTCCTTAGTTCATGACACAAATCCTCCCATTTCGTCCCCAGGTGCCTTGAGCCCGAGTCCAAAGGTGACCCAAAAGCAAGGCAAAAGCGCATTGCGGTAGCGGGGCGGTGACGGCCTACCGCGACGGCTGGTGAATGTTGTGCCATCTATGTTTATCTGGAGGAATATTTGGGACATCGGGTATACTTAAAATATGAGGATTGAAATTGTTTTTTTCCCATGGTTCCAATTTTACAAAGTGCTGCTATTTTTGGTGAGTTGATCCCGTTGGTTTTACCGTTCTGGGATGATCCTCTGGATGCCACGCCGTCGCGGCCCTAGAAATTGGCTAATGATATCTGCACTCGGCGCCAGATCAGACTTTCCACTGGATCAAATTTGGTCTGGTACATGGGAAATGGTGGATACCGTATACCCCAAAGTTGCATTTGAAATTGGACATGAGGATAAGCTGGATTTGGGGATTCCTAAATCCTCGAACAGGACCAAGTGCGGAATATGACACCCAGCTGAAGATGAACTTCTTCTGCCGCCGATCTAACTTGAAGCACAGCAAGTAAACCCAGAAACCTTCCACATTTAGAAGTTTCAACTTACGCGTAAATTTGTCAGTTTCAGGGGATAATTCTCAAGACGTATTGTTGAAGGAACTCCAAGTTTTTGCCACCATTTTGTGCATCTGCAGATTGATTTTCACACGTCTGATCTGCTGAGAGTTTTCAATGGCGGGTTACCACCAACCGCATTCCGCCCAAGTCGCCGGAAACGCGGAAGGACGAGAGGCGAATGGATTGAAAAACGCTGCGAGGTGAGATGTTCAGTAAAACAAAATAAACCTGTTGGGGGGTTATAAACCAACTTATACCTGGAGCACCTTGTATCGGACGAATGACTCAATGAGCCTTTCTCAAACTCGCAAATGTGTATGAGTTCAAACCAATTATCCCCTCAAACGGGCAATATGTTTGGGCTGATCTTACCAACATAAACATAGTTGATTTGTTGGCAAAGAGTGATCAATCCAAACCTGATTTCAGGTTGATCAGCTCTTGCTATTCCTTACACGCGAATGGGTTAAGATTACTGACCCCGAAACTCACCAATTTCCTGAGATTGAGTGCCTAGTCTTTGTTTGCTCTTGCAGGTTGAGTTGGGGCTGCTTCGCTTCGTTTTGATATTATATTATATTGTTACCATGTCAGTATGGCTGAGAATTGTTGACGCCCCAAGCGGGGCTTGAGAATGTACAGTGGTGTGATCGGCTGGTAAGAGCCATAGCCATAATTGTTGACTGCCCCTTCAGCTGATACCATGCTACCCCATATTGCCACTTGTACAATTCTAGCCCAGCCAGTGTTGCAAGTTCTGCACCTGTGTTAATGTAGAAGCGCTTGGAAGTGCTTTGGCAGTCAGTCTGCTGAGGGGGGTTCAGTTCCAATATTTTCGAAGGACATGAATTGGGATATCTGATCATCATCCAATGAACAGAAATCCATAGAGATCCCAATCGAAAAGCAAATCATTGATAATGTTGATAATAGCATATAATAACTATTCTTGGGGATCATATCTGATCATTCATTAAGCATGTTTAATCATGAAATGAACCTCCCCCTCTTTGCGATGATGAGCATGTGCTGGGAATCGCTCAAATGCGTGGTTGTTTGACATGCCTAAGAAAGTTATACACAGCAACTGGTCATATCACGTCTACTGTATATACCATATATATATACACATATTTTACGCGATATTAGCATCTTCATTTTTTCCAGCCTAGGATTTGCAGCCAATTCCAACTGGAGGATACCCAGGTTGCTTTCCCTGCTCTTGAGCCGCATGCAGCCGAAGAGATTGTCGGACTACTGCAATGCATTCATATATGCGTTTGCATGTTGGTGTGTAGTGGGACCCCGACCCCTAGACGGCCACAGTACGAAACCACTTGTTTGTCCCTTGGGGTGGTGCTTGATTGATGCTACTCAGTGCTACCCCACTTCCTGCCATCAATGTCAAGCACGGATCAGCGGAGTGACCATACATGCGCCTGAGTCTGGTTTGGTACCAATGGAGTTGATTCATGTGCATTGATAATCATCAATGTGTAAATTGTCAGCATTGATTTTTTGTTCATCACTAATCATTGTTCATCATCACTCATCACCATCATCATAAGATAACATAACCACCACATTATTATTTGGGGATGGGTCAAAACCCATTGTTACCATCTTTGGAGGAATGAACATCCATCTATCTCAGCTATTTTAAGGTTACCATCCGGGTCGGTGCCTGGACGCAAAGCGCCGATGGAAAATGCTCAGCCCCCGAGGCCCGCTGAATGGGCCCTGTGCTGGGAATGGAGTGGCTTTGTTGGTAAAAACTAGAGGAAACCCATGGTTTTGTCATGTTTTTTCCAGGTTGTTTTTACCCATGAAAAATAGGGGATCCATTTCCATGTTGAAATATGGGGCTTTCCCACCGGGTTTCCTGTAAATGTTCCCTAAAACCAATCAATGAATCATGGGATTCTCCCATAAATGATGGGTCACAAATTCTGATCCGAGTTGTCGTGTGCCAAGGTCTATCCTGGGATCAAAGAAGATTTATGGCCGGTGCATAGTTGGCCTAGATTTGAGGTCATAATCCCTAAAAGTAGATCGTAGCTGGAAGATCCTCAAGTCATGTTTGGCACTTATTCTTATGATCCATCCACATTTACCCAAAAGGTTCTATTGGTTTGAAACGTCTTCCTGGCTGACAGGCCAGCCGTTTTTGATTCCTGGTTGGCCAATGTCTGGGGAAGATCTATCAAGGGATTATCTATCTGGCTTCATTGTACTGACACTGTAGATGATCTTGTGGGTGAGTATGAAGCTGAAGCTGAAGTTTTGGTGCTGAATGTGAGTCTCTTACTCGAATCTTCCTTGAATGTTGGCTGCTGTGAGGCCACGCTGGCCGATGATTATGATGGAAGTTATGTTAGGATTCCTCTTGGCGACTACTGTATGTCATTTCGTCAATATAGGTAATATTGTGAGTGGCAAATGCAGCCTAGTCTCTAAAATAGCATTGAGACAATCAGTGATGAAACTCATTAGAGTAATCTCCAGACGTTCTGCACCGTATGCCTTTGTATCAGGGTTCAACATTTCATCACTCATATCAATCAAGCTGGCAAATACCCTTGTTTGCTGACAAGAATTGATCACAGCAAGATGAAGTCTCAAAACTCAGGAGAAGAAAATCCGATGAGACATTCTTATGAAAATGTTATTTATCAATCTATCTTCGTTATGCGTTCGGTTCTGAGAATGCAACTTGGTTGATGGTTTGAGATAACTTCACCTCACTGGTGCTATCACCGAAGTGAAGCTTTTGAACAACATGGGTTGCCAACGAGACAGGGGAGTTTCGCTGAAAGTTGTCTGTGAGGACTTCCGTCTGAGACAGTTCTCTCCTCCAGGTCGGGCTGAGAATCTGAGAATCGAGATGGGTCCAAGAGTTATTTTCAGATGTTACCCTCCGGCCATTGTTTGCTATGGAAAATCACCAGGTTTCATATTTTAATAGGTAAATCATTGATAAACGGACATTGTCCATAGCTATGAAAGTCTACTGGAGGGTATAAATTTATGTGCGGATAATTTTGGATCTCACCAGCTACAGCGTATAGCATCATTTAGCCGTGCTTAGAGATAAGATCCAGGAAAGGTTTGGACCCGATGTCCCTCTAGGCATCTCTAGGCAGGACTGTGAGGTGTTCCGCCATCCATGGTGCTGGCGATCCCCAGGCGACAGAAATTTGGCCATAGGATGTTTCACTCAACCAACTTGGGATTGAGCCGGTGATCGTTACTTTCCCATTGCTTCTTGACTAGTTTGGGGTATCCCCCGTTTTTGAGTACCAAAATGATGTACCAAACCTATTCTGCTTCCGTCGCGTCAGATTGGTTGCGATCATCGGTCGCTTGGCAAATTGTCCAAGTGCTCGAAGCGTGGGGCAGAAAAGTTGGTGGCAAAGCCGAAACAAACATTCAAAAGCCATGAAGCCTCAGTTATTCGCAGTGTTTTTTGTTCCCTTCAATTTCAGATAGGGAACGGTTTAAAGATATGTTCTTTTTACTTTGTTTCATGATTGTAGATTTGGGGGGATGATGTTTTATGATTGACTTTGGGCATCTGAGATCATTCATGACGCAAAGGCAAAGTGTTACATACTAGTATCAGGTCGAAAGGGGGGATGAACATCCAGAACTATGTCAACCCCAGATTGATACACCCCTGGGCTATTTGACCTCCGGGGTTACCATGTCACCATTGTAGAAGATCACGAACTATCTGGGAGCTTGTTACTCACTACCCTCTGGTCAGTCACATTGAGGTGGCTCCCCCATGATTTTACCTCGATGGTTTTCCGATGCCCATGGTCGGGGATTTCCCGGCCCGCCATGTTTGAGGAGAGTAGCATTGCTTGTTGCTAGGGTTCTTGTTGGGCAGTCTACCTGTGGATCAGCTCCAAAGAAGCTGGGTGAGAGGCAGAAAGTATGTACACAGCAGTTTAGACTACCGTGTAAACCTTGGATGCGTAGTTTCATGCTTTGATTTGTTGCCAAGGGGAAAAAACAATAAGGATTTAACAACATGTTGTTTCATGCACATCACCAGACAGGAAACTGACCATGACTTCTCAAGGCGCCGACTCCCCGAGCCGTCGAGTGGTGACTCACTCGACTGTGGGGCAGCTCGGGATGATGGGTTGATGTTTTTGGTGATTTGTGACAGATAATGATAGGTATGATATGATATGATATGATATCTTGATAATATATTGGGAATAAATAAATAAACATATATATATATAATTATATATATTAATCCCATTCCCCTAATATTAAACGCCCCCTTTGAAAGCATGGTTTGGGAAGGAATTTCCACATAATCGGGGCCATTTAAAGCGGCGGATGCGGAGCCATCTGAGATTTGGAAGTCAAAATGTAAAACACTCCTCATGCTCGGGGCACTTTTGGAAGTTGAGCTGTTGAAAAAGTGTACGTCGTTGTGGCGTCAAAATGTGCAAAACACACCACGCTCGGAGCACTTTTGGCAGTTGAGATGATTGAAAAGTGCATGCCGTCGTCGCGAAAAGCGCAAAATGCTTCAAAAAAAAGGAGGGTCTTGGACCACTTTTGGCCGTTGAGATGTTGAAAAAGTGCACGCCATTGGCCGGAAGCGATTTTCGAAGTAACAATGATTTTAAAAAAGCACCACATGTTCAGACTTCTTTTGGAGGTTGAGATGTCAATAAAGTGCACGCTGTTGTGGCGCGAAGCACATTTCGAGGTGAAACGTGTTAAAACCTGACGGTCTCGTACCACCTTTGGGCGTTGAGGAATCTCCTCTACACTACACTACACAGACTACATTGCACTGCAACTGCACCTGCAACCAACTACGACTACACCACACAACACTAGGCGACAACTACGCTACACTACAATACGCTACACTACACTCCACTAGACTGCACTGCACCACAAATACAGCTACAGCTACAGCTACAACTACAACTACGCTACACTACACTAGAGATAGACTGATAGATAGATAGATGGATGGATGGATGGATGGATGGATAGATCGATGATAGATAGAGAGAGAGAGAGGGGAGATAGAGAGACACTGAGACAAGGTGACAGAGAGGGAGAGAGAGAGAGAGAGAGAGACAAAAAAAAGAGAGAGAGAGAGAGACTTGGAGCCTCAACCACCGATCCGTCAGTGGGTTCGCTCTGCCATCCATGCATCACCACAACTCACCTCCCCTGCACGGAGGATGGCAATGCAGATAGCGTAGTATGACGACTGAGTGTACCTGCGACTGTCGTAGTATGACGACAGTGCGCACTTGGAAACCATCATCAATCTAGGCAAATTGGAAAATTGCTGCAAGTACATGTTCCATTTCCGGTCCCTAAGCATGAATCTACTGATCTACAGATAAATTTACCATACACGCACATATACACATAAACATAAGCATACGCATACATATGCTTTTACATATCCGCATACATGTGTACATATGCATGTATGTAAATGTATATATGTTTGAATTACAGTTACAGTCAAATTGGTTGAAGACCACTGTAGTATTGCAGAAGCACTTTTGTCAGAGATGCGCACGAAACACTGTACAGCGATAAGGCCCCTTCCAAAATCGATAATGGCACAAAACACTGGAAAGTTCTATGTTCCCCAAAAAAATGACAACCGTTAATAGCAAACAATAGCAAGTAATGAGATGCAAAAGATTGTGACGGGAGCTCATATATATATATAGAAGATATATTTATATAGATAGATGGATAGATAGATAGATACAAAAATACAAATAAACATATATACGTATATATACATATTATGCATATATGCATATTTACATAGATACATATATACATATATACATATTTACATATATACATATATACATATATGCAAATATACATGTAAACATTTACATATATACATATTTGCATATATACATATAAATATATACATATATACATATTTATACATATATACATATATATCTTTATACATATATACATATATACATATCTGCATATATACATATAAATATATTTACATATATACATATTTACATATATACATTTTTACATTTCTACATATTTACATATACATATTTACATTTACATATACATACACATATATATATATGTATGCGTGTGTGTGTGTGCGTGTGTGTGTGTGTGTTTTGTATATGTAAAAGTGGATAAATAGGTGTTGATAGCCATGATGATTGCCCAGTGGAATGATGAGCGCGACGTTTGAGGTGCCGGATCTGGTCAGGGAACTCAAGAACATGGATTTGGGCCAATTTCAAGGGTTCCGGCCGATCCCACCACTATTTTCATGGAAAGTAGTGGCAAACAATGGTTCGGAAGTGGGGGAGGTCATCCCAAGAAGTATGTTTTGGCCTAGGGGAGGCTAGCACATACTGTATGCCACACCTACCCCCAAGACCTACGTTTTTGGTAATTTAATTGGTATTTGCAGCGTTTCTGGTCTATTTGGGAGATTTGCAAACTGGTGTCAAAAAAAATCGTAGTATATCAATGGGGGTATGTACATTTGGGCATGCAGATTTCTCTTCCACATATAATTCCAATTCGAATAATGTCTTGAGAACTACAATCAGTAAAAACTGGAGGTTGGCCACCAAAACCTTTCAAAACCTGCATCTCCTGCTGCATCATCCCACATCAATGTCAAACACGTGTTTTCTGCAAACCATAAAGATCACACAATAAAAACAACTTTATGGAAAATGTTTGCTTTGGGCTCAAAAAAATGTTGTTTCCCTTATTTTTTGCAAAAAACTGAAAAATTGAAAAATTGAAAAAACTAAAAACGCACTGAAAACACTGACAAAACTACGTATGCCTGCCTGGCTCTGGCCATGGTTGCATAGACCTGGATTTTTCATGGTTTTCAGTTTTTTCTGTTCTAGCCGAAAATTTGCCAAAATGATTCAGTTTATGTATATATATATATTTATATACAACACACATAGGTATTAAAGTTTATAACACCCCCTTCGAACCCAAAACAAATTGAAAGGATGGGTGAAGCAGACGATGGGGTCATGGGGGGGGAGTGACCACAATAGAAGAACACAAAGAAGAAGTTGGAGGTAGATCATTGGGTGGGGGGTCATGAAATATGCTTGTCTGAAATATGCATATATGTAAAAAAATGTGCGCACACGTATGGTGATATGTATGAATGTTAAAAAAAAAATGTGCGTACAAGTATGGTGATATGTATATATGTATACAATATGTATATGTGTAAAAATGTGTACATTGGTGAAAATCAATGTGTTTATATTTGCAGTTATTTATATATGATATATGTGTACATGAATGAACCCATGAATGTATGAATGTATGTATCTATGTATTTATGCATGGATGCATGCATGCATTCATGTAGTTAATGTATGTATGTAATGTATGTAACGTATGTGTGTAATGTAACGTAATGCAATGCAATGCGATGCAATGTAATGTAATGTAATTAATGTATGTATGTATGCATGTATGTATGTATGTATGTATGTATTTATGTATGTATGTATGTATGTATGCATAGATGTATGTATGTGTATGTAATGTGATGTGATGTAATGTAATGTAATGGTATGGTATGTTATGTTATGTTTTGTAATGCAACGCAATGCAATGTAATGCAACGTAATGCGATGTAATGCAATGTAATTCAATGTAATGCAATGTAATGCAATTTAATGTAATGTAATGTATGTATGCACGTACGTACGTATGTAGTGTAGTGTAGTGTAGTGTAGTGTAGTGTAGTGTAGTGTAATGTATGTGCGTGCGTGCGTGCGTGCGTGCATGTACATGCATGCACATGTGCGCACATGCATCTTTGCATCTATCCATCGATGTATCTATGTATCTATGTATGTATGCATGTATGTATGTATGTATGTATGTACTTGCACCTGTATCTTCATGAGTTTGAAAAGGTCTTTTTTACGTTTGTTTTTCAAGATAGAGATGAATAAACATGTTCCCCGCAACCCCCTGGTTCGCCCACACTCAAACAACACATCCAAACAATATGATATACTTATCACCAGAGGATCAATGAAAACACTGGCTATACGCAGTGATTTTGACTTTAAGT
>Ga0126342_10023635_pt1 | contig 10038 bp, 7 predicted proteins | sample Cyp1metagenome_FD_92528 | JGI IMG/M metagenome (GOLD analysis project Ga0126342, IMG submission 92528) | Coral microbial communities from Lord Howe Island, Old Settlement Bay, Australia - Cyphastrea 1 metagenome | ecosystem: Host-associated > Invertebrates > Cnidaria > Coral ... | reverse complement strand
CGAAATGTGCTTCGCGCCACAACGGCGTGCAATTTTTCATCTCTCATCTGGCCAGCTGGCTCCGCACCCGCCGCTTTAGCGAGCCTACTTTTCGACCCTCCGGAGCCTCAAATCATTGGAAAACACAGTGTTTCGCGACTGTCCTACCTTTTCGCGCATCTGCATCTTCTTTCTTCTGACTCTTTCTCTTCTATCATCTGCTCTCTTCTGCTCTTCTCTTCTCTCTGCCTCTTCCCATCTCTGCTTTTCATCTGTCCATATTGTCGAAAATTTGACTTCTAAACTTCCTTCGATTATTACTATTGCTATTATTATTGTTACTCTTCTTATTCATTATTCATTATTGTATATTATGTATATATATCTATCATTATATACATATCTATATTGTAAATTGCATCTTATCCGTGTGTGTCCTTTCTCTGATGTGTAAAAATATCCTGGCAGGTGGGTGTCGTTTGACAGTTGCTGGAAATCACTTGAAGTAAACAAACCCTGAAAAATGTGAAATGTATATAACCATATATAGGAATTCACATATATGATATATATATATTGATTTTACATATCATTATATGATATATGATGTGATATTTTGGACCTTTCTATATATATATGTGATATTTATTGATTTGTAAAAATGTACACATACTTGGTGGCTCATCCCACTTACTATATAAGTAGCTGGATAATCCAGGGGGATCGGATAAGTAGGGTTAATCCAGTTACAACTAGGGTGAACTAACTACTTACTACGTGGGATGAGCCACCAATCATATATAAGTGGTAGCTACTTAGAAAGTGGGATGAGCTACTTAGTACGTGGGATAAGCTACTTAGCAAGTGGGATATATAGATATGTAGGTGTCCTAAAATGCGGGAACCAAAAGTCGCCATGGGTTTCAATACTATGTCATGGTCAGCCATGACATGGATGATTTGGGGTACCCCGGTTTTAGGAAAACACCACAGACAGACATAACATACATTCCGGAAATATGTACAGGTGCACATGTACCAATACATCCTGGCAGGTATATATTCATAATCAGCATATAGTATATATATAATGTATCTACAAACAAAATTCTAATACTATAATACTATAGGGAAATCTTTATATATATATATGTATAATCAGAATCAGAATCATACGATGATCAATAAATATCTAATGACACTATACTCAACATATATACCCTCCAGTAAATTAACTTGACAACCCTGGCAGATAGGGGTTGGTTCATACTAGTTGCCACTAAAAAAAAAATGTTTTCTGGGTTCAACTGTGAATTTACCAGAGAGTAGATCATATATATATAAATATTCTAATATCTATCATATCATATTATAGTATCTATCATATATTCGTAAACTTATCATCAGCCTATAATCATCTAAACATACATGATGATTTATATTTGACGATTAGATGATTAGACACTCAAAAAAAGACTTTTTCATATACTTATCATTATCTCGACATCATCTATCTTTGTAAACTTACTCACCATATATATAGATATAACATATTGTAGATTTTATAGATCCATCATGTTACTCTACTTAGATCTATCTTAGTAAAGTAGATCATACAATAGATCTATATAAGATCTATATAGGTTTATATACTTAATTCTATATATATATATATATATTATCTACTTAGTAAGTAGCTATCTAAACTTATCATGTTACTCATGTGGAGTAGTCATATATGGATCTTCTCCTCCCCGGCCCACTGGACCGCCCGTGGCAGCCTTGAAGTCAAGGCCTTGGGCGATCCAAGCAAGAAAGACCTGCGGACCCGTCGGTGATCCAAGCAGCTGAGCAAACATTGCATTTGGCCAGAAAAAAACATGGGGATTTGTATACACGGGATATTATATATATATATATATGCATATTAATGGGATATGATTAAGGTGTGTTTAAGATCATCTATAAGGCTTATTATATTACAAGGGATCTTGTAAGGATTTACAAAGGGTATATTATATACCGGACCGAAAGGAAACGCTTCGTGGTTCATAACCTTATCTTCGAATCTATGCGAACCGATGCGAACCACGGGAACCCTGATATATATATACATATAATTATATATACATATTTACAATGATGGGATATTATGAAGGGATATTAGTGTAAATATGATACGTATAAATACGTATGGTCCATGGTTGATAAGGGATTGTTTATCTGGTAATGATCTGGGATTATGTTTATAACAAAGATATACCAAGAAACATTTATCAGGGATCCGATGACCAGGGTTCCTGGCCACACTTGCCATCTTGCATTGAAATCAAATGAACATTCAAATTCACAGGATGTTACAAGGATTTGTAAGGGATATCAGTTGGACATCATTCAGGGATACCCTCTGGTAAACTGTCCCATAACTATGGAAAATCATCACCATGCTATTCATAGGAAAAATTCACGACATTTCTATTAGGTGATTTTCCATAGAAAAATGTTCGTCATTACCAGAGGGATACCCTTCATGGAATAAAAGATTCGGGAAATCCCAGCCACTCGCCATGGGCGGAAAAAAACCTAAAAGCAGGCCATGCGACTCCCATTCCGCCCTTTAAGGTAATTCGACATTGGTTTAACTATGTTTAACTACAGATATATAGATGATGGTTTATAATCATTTATATCTTATCAAACTTTATCTTTATTTAAATGTTTTTTTTGAAAATGTCCATTTATAATCAATTTATCATCATTTACAGATGATTTTCCAGTCAAACATGGTGAGTTTCAATGGCAAACTGCACCTGTGCATCCTCCTCCTCCATTTTGAATCGCTGCGCTACACGTTTCGCCGTGACCTCCCACCTGCGAAACAGCTCCCGAAACAAAGGCGAGGGATCCCCGAAATGGGAATGAACAAAATGCCATTGGAAATCCTTCAAAAATAGTGGTTTGAATGCAAAAATCTGGGAAAATCCTCCAAAAATAATGGTTTGAATGCGAAAATATGGGAACATCCCCTCAAAATAGTGGTTTGAATTGGGGAAAATAGATTGAAATACATGTCTGGATTTTCCTTGACATGTTTGATTACCTGAAGGTATTTGAGAGCCGCTTTGCAAATGTAAATTTGTGCAGACTTCGATAGAAACTGCTAGTTTTGAACAAGTGATGGCGTGTTTTTTACGTTCATATCCGATATTATCCGATAATCTGCATCTCTTGTGGGCGGCTGAATCGGCTTGTTTTTTTCTGTTTGAACAGCTCTATTTGCAAAATCCCCCGGCCCAAAACTATCCATGGAACTTGGCCCAAAAAAACAGAACTGTGCAGAGTCCAGCTGGAAAATTATCTCTTCAAGAAGCTCATGTGGGGATGCATCAAAACTTTATGAAATCTGATAACTTTTTTTGGCTCATCCTAATAACTTCAGCCGTGTCACTCTCCGGAAGTGAGCCAATCTGCCACCTGCGGACGACTTCAACAGAGGGTCCAGCGCTGGACCTTCCCGACTTAAAGCCCTCTAAAGCAACAGTAGAAACATCAACAAATGATTTGTGATGTGTAAGGTCAATCATGTTAACTGGCCTGTTGTTCGATGATTGTTGATTATTTGTTTTTCTCTTGGCTTGGATGATGTTGCATTTCAAAAAACGACATGTAGGCATCATCTTACACTTGATCCATACCGTATCCATACCTATCCCCCAAGTAACGAACTCAATATGCTCAGCTGAGTTTAATTACACAAGATACGCATGGTCAAAAATTATCGTACTATCACAAAAAACTTGACCCCATTAGACCAACAACGAAAGCTCGGTCAGAGGAAAGGTTGCGTTCACGAGAAGGGTTTGATAATGGATTGATGTCATAGAATCATATAGATTTCATATAGAATCAACAAATGATGCCACATTATAAGTTAACAAACAACAGCAAGGACACCAGCAGCCATATCAGCCCAGGAATTGATGCATCCAAAAAGATTAGAGTATACGATGGGCATCGACGTCAACAACAATTAGAACACAGAGGTCTCCAGCCTTCTATGAGTACGTAACTCACCAATATATTTCTTAGCCCTTCAATCCAAACCCATATATTCATTGGGTCTATTCATTCTGGGGGCCCTAGCCTAAAGTGGGGCAGTGGGGGGGGGTTAACCGGTTACTTAATATGATCGGGGAAAAACAAAGCCACCACTAATAAGTGGAACTGCACCCCTGCCTCCCCTGCAGCGTCTCCGTCTCTCAAGTCGTACTTGTCGCAAATCTCATCGAAGCGTTCCTGCCAAAGCCATGGCAACTGTTGACCAATGCTGTGTCAATATGTTGGCCGACCCAAAAATTGACCAAGTTCATTATCACTTCATTGCAAACAAATATGATATCATTATTATTCATGATTATTCATGATTATTCATGATTATTCGTGATTATTCATGATTATTCATGATTATTCATGATTATTCATGATTATCCATGATTATTCATGATTATTCATGATTATTCATGATTATCCATGATTATTCATGATTATTCATGATTATTCATGATTATTCATGATTGCCAGTGATGAATTTCTGGATTGCAGATCTCTCCAAAAAAAATCACCAAACGGCCGCAAAAGGGGCCGCCTTGACATTCGTCATGGCCATCCCCACCTGAGTGGTGATATGGGATTCATGACTGGGCCCCATTTGTTTCAGGTCGCAAGTGGTGATATGGGAAATGTATTTATAATCAGTCTGGTTTATATGTTTTTATATGTTTTCATATGGTTTTATATGTTTTTAAATGCTCCAATAGTGAAATAGTGGACATGTATGGATCTACCCTCTCGCCACACGTGGCCATGGAACCCCATGACTTGCCATCCCAGCATCCCCATCCTCAACATCAAGGGATGAAGTCCGGATGTATACAAATAAAATACATAAGATATTCATTGGCAAAAATAAAGAATATATATATGTTATATTGACATACATATTGTGACGATCCTATCTATGTAAACATCTTTCGTGTTTTTTTCTGGTTATCTCTGTATGTGTAGAGATTTACATGTGACAATCTTCCCTCCTCTAGATATAGCTCATGATAGACTTTTTGATTGGTGTGTACAACAAATACACCCAAAAAAAACTTGTCATTCTAGTCATAGTCTGAGATTCTTCTCAGAAGCCATGGACTGACAATATGGGCAGTCTTGCCCTGGTCTTACCCATCGTTGTCAGGACCCCTGTCGGTTGAATCCATGTGAAAGTGGGCTCAGAAACCAATTACTGTACCCTTCAAAAAAGAAACCAATCGGTCTGCAAAACCTTTTTGCTACCAATATTCATCCTGAAAATGATAATAGTGTTACTGATCATGGTAACTTTGAAATTGCCAAACATTTCGCGGGTCTCGGATAGATACTGCTAGATGTCCTGGCTAAAAAGAAAACGGTTGTTTTCTGTGACGTGCTTGGGAAACTCCAAACGTAGCTCCCTGGCTCGCTCCCTCCAGGGATGCTGACTGGATCATCAGCTTTGTCTTCCTCCTCTTGCTTTGTCAAACGTTCGACGTTGGCCTAGTTTCCGCTGCGGTGGTGCCCTCTGGAACTCTGCCAAAAACATGGCGAAGTCACAGTTTTGACAGATATTGATATTGATGTAATATCATGTCATATAATGTAATTAATAAGCTTACTTTTTTGTTGTCAACGCTTTCTGATTGGTAGATAATTGAAGATACGATGATTGGCAATCAAATTGTTGTATATATTGCTTTGTAAAGATGTTGTTCCCATTCAGCAAAATGATCATGTAAATCAAGAAAATAGCCGAAGTCTGAATACCAACATATTCTAAAGCCCTTGCGACTAGAAAATCAGCTAGATCATCCCCCACGTGGCACGTGGGTTTAGGCTTCGTGCCAAAATGGAGCCTCGTCAAATGGCAAATCTAATGGACTTGCTACCAAGCTTGGACACCTTTGGATACTCGTGGAGCGTGAGGATGATGTTTGGATTTATATCAGAGATCAAAGGCAAAAATAGTGAGAATCTACCGGATGTTAGGAAAACACGACGGTTATGGCTCGAAATACCACTTACTCTCCAGTACTCTGACTTGGACGCTGAAAATTGAGAAAATGGACGCACGTACTATGTTAGTGGTTTTTCTTACTTTTTCCAGTGCTGGAAGCGTCCATGTTAGTGTGACACATGTCACAGGCCCACTAACATGGACACTCAAACAGACTTTTTTGAACAGTATTCAGCTAACATGGACGCCGTAAGAAGCCAAAAATCTTACTATGAATGTCCTATTAAGAGATAACCGTATTCATGAAATGATCACCCCCAATGAAGTAACCATCTACAACTATCTACAACTGGTAACCTGGTATTTTGGGCTCTTTAAACGTCTTTAAGCTTCAGTTATACAGTTATACCATTTATACCATATACAACTATCTATTTATGGAAGTGTCACCATCGGTAAGTTCAAGGCTCATGCAGGTGCTGTCTTGATCCCTGGCCTGTTTCTCTTTCAGCGCTGCTTCCCGCTGATCCAAAGTCTCAATGGAAAGATCTTGAAGCCTCCACAGATCCACGGCCCCATGTTATTATCGCTAAGATCTTATAATTTTTGAATTATTCCATGTCATTCCACTCTAGTTTTCTTTGTTCCCTATATCCTGATACAAGAGTCAATAGATTCCCGCCCATAATCGATAACTGTGTGTTGTTCCCTAAAGTTTCCTTTATCATCCTATGAGAAATGCTGGCTTTCACAACGCCAGATGACCCTCTGGTAACATAACTTATGGAAAATCACCATGTTTAATGGGTAAATCAACTATAAATTGCCATTTTCAATAGGTATGTTAGTTTACCAGAAGGTACCTTTACTGGTAACGGTATCAACTGTATGTACGACGTTAAGGGTATATACGGTATGTATGCGTGTATATTATATACACACATATTCACTTGACATGTGTGATACAGTATACAATGTAACAATTCTGTACAAAGTTTGCTTTTGTAAAATCCCAACAAAAGCCAGTTCACGAGTTAGACTTATGATAATCCACAATGATTTCCTGACCTAATCATCAACCAACCCTCATTTACGGTTCATATCCATTGATATCCCCACATGTTTGATGGTTAAACATCTCAAAACTCGATAAATCATGGAATCCAATGTTTTCCCATGTTTCCCCATTTCTTCCGATATGTTTCCTATGTTCTTTCCATATCCTCCCATATTTTCCCATAGTTTCCCCATGTTTTGCCATACTTTTCCATGGTGAAATCATCTTCCCCACACCGCCGGGATCCCGGTGGAGAATCGCCTTCGAAGGGCCTGGAGATCCAGTAGGGCGGCTTGGTAGGAATGGATCGCCTCAAAAGCCAGGCCTCGGATGGACACACAGATTGCTGTACATCAATCAATATATATATATAAATAAACAGAGATAGATAGATAGATAGATAGCTAGATAGCTAGATAGATAGATAGCTAGATAGATAGATAGGTAGATAGGTAGATAGGTAGATAGGTAGATAGGTAGATAGATAGATTAGATAGATTAGATTAGATTAGATTAGCTTAGCTTAGCTTAGCTTAGCTTAGATTAGATTAGATTAGATTAGATTGATTGATAGATAGATAGGTAGATAGGTAGATAGGTAGATAGGTAGATAGGTAGATAGGTAGATAGGTAGATAGTTAGTAGTTACTAAGAAATCGTTTATTTTTCCCACAAACAATGAATTTCCAGTTCGTTATGTAACAGTCAGTTTACTCATAGCTTATTCCATCGAGGTTGTTACTCATGTAAAAATTCTGATTTCCATTGTTATTTCCATAGTTATGTAACAGTTCTGTAACAGTTATGTACAACCAATGACTACAACCGTCGCGTCGCGTCGCGTCGCGCATCTCTGGGTGTTACCAACTCCGCCTGTGCAGCGCCTTCAGGTGGTCTGGATCCAACCTCGGACGACGATGATTTGGGGTAGATGATTTTAGGCAACTTCCATGGATTGCATATTGTATATATAATTGTACATATATAAATATGTACATACATACATATATATATATATATAATAAATGATTATATATGTATGTGGGGATTCTAGTGGTATGAAATGGGAGCATGCTGAAGGATATTATCAGATTTAATTACTGTAAAACAAGGTTGTCCGAGCTATCTCTCGAATTATCAACCTGAGGGATGTTGACAAATCATCAAGTAATCATTGCACATGCATTGCCACCTTTTGTAGGCAGCTTTGAAAACCTGCGTGCTAGTGCTGACTCTATTTTGAAGCCAGGAAAGGACAGTGGCTTAGAGCTGCACTTGAGAGCATAGTGGCCACGCCAATGAAAGGGCATATACAGCAGCTTGCTTCATTGGAATCCAGACGAACTGACAGACTGGCTATCAAAGAAAAATATAGTATATGATTCTTGGCGCAAATGATGTTTTTCTTAAGAGACTTTCAGCTTACTGATGTGAGCTGGTACAACCAGCTCAAACCGATCTGCGGAAGCTCGACAGGCTAGGAAGGGCGCAACAGATATAAAAGTATTAATAAAAGTATTGAAGCTTAGGAAGATTCCATTGAAGGCTTAGGAAGAGAACCCCATGAAGCTCTGGAGGATCCCTCCCAGCCGAGCGTATGTCTCGCCAGGTGTCTACCCTTCATGTTCGGAAGGAAAAATTGTTTTCTTATATAGTCTATATATATAGTATATATATATATGTATTATGTGTGTGTGTTTTCTAAAGGGAACTGTTTTTTGCATATGTTTAAACCGAAAACTGTTTGCGGGGCACACTTCAAAAGAAAATATGTTTTGCACATGTTTGAAGGAAAACATGTTTCTCATTGTTTCACAAGATAGAAAGATGCGAATCACATGTTGCACAGCTAAAAGACTCATTACTTTTACAATTACGCGTGTAAGAAGAAACAAGAAAATGCTCAGAAAATATCAAAAAAATATCACAACTTAAGTTGTTTGCAATGTGTTTCAGCCTCCTCTCAAAAACAGTAACCAGTGTGTGTGTGTGATGTCATGTGGGCCTTTGTAGCGTTTTTTAGCTGATTTTCTTCTCTTTACAGTTTTTTTTGCGTAATTAATGGTTTTACTTAGACCAAACGTCAGACTATATGTCAGATTTGATTTCAGAATATATGGGGGTTTCTTGAAATGGGGGTCACCAAGTCACAATGGGTTTCAATATTACAATAGTTTAATTTAGGATGATTTGGGGGTACGAACCCAAATTTTTGGGACCCCCCCGTATGTCAGAATTTGCACCTGGGTTTATGTCCCAACATACGTAGGTCAGAATACAGGGCGGCTTCCAACTGCCCAGATACAAGAGGAAAACTTAGCTCAGTGAAGGAGGTAGACTGCAATCATTTACCGTTGGGGTAACCCGGATGTATGTCAGACTTTGTCAGACTACATGTCAGACTATATGTCAGGCTACATGTCAGAGTGCATGTCAGGATGGATGAACACAGTTCAGACTATATTTCTGAATATCTGTCAGGATAAATGTTAGACTACGAAGCTATGTCAGAAGAAATGTCAAGACACATCAATGCCTGCCAGCATTTGTGTCAGAATGTTGATATTTCGGCGGGGATCGCACGAAGTGAAGGAATTTGGAAAGACAAGAACCCCACGACCAAGCCACTTGAGGCACGAGTCTGCTGCTTCAATGGCCCTGCGGTAAAGCTCTTGGCTCAAGAAACACCTTGGCAGAGGACCCGGAAAAGTGGAAGCCAACCGTAAACAGGCCTGGTTGAAAACATCTCCGGGCGAATGTGTATTAAAAAAAAACTATCAGATAATGTGTGTTTCAATGATACTATTTCCGTCGTATATTGCCTGAATATACATATATAATCGAAGGAAGTTTAGAAGTCAAACTTCCGACAATATGGACAGATGAAAAGCAGAGATGGGAAGAGTCAGAGAAGAGAAGAGAAGAAGAAAGAGAAAGTCTCAGAAGAAAGAAGATCCAGGTG
>Ga0126342_10023634_pt1 | contig 10038 bp, 7 predicted proteins | sample Cyp1metagenome_FD_92528 | JGI IMG/M metagenome (GOLD analysis project Ga0126342, IMG submission 92528) | Coral microbial communities from Lord Howe Island, Old Settlement Bay, Australia - Cyphastrea 1 metagenome | ecosystem: Host-associated > Invertebrates > Cnidaria > Coral ... | reverse complement strand
GGGGTGGGGGTGGGGGGTGGGGGTGGGGGCATGATAACGTCCTTTCGTTCCCGTCCTCTCTTCGGTTTATGTTAACACGTCAGTGATGTTACGCGCTTGGCTTTCGTTGTCTTGTCCTTGGTCTTTTTCTTTCGTTTTCTTGTCCTTGGCGAGACAGAGGTGCTGCGGGTGTAGAAATACATAGATTCAAATTGTATATTTTTATTCAAATAGTAAAACTATCTCCATCAGACGCCTTCAAGGTAGCAAAGCTACACTGGATGTCGTGAAACACAAGAAAAAAAAAAGCTGACGTGTGGTCAGATGGCGTTTCGCCACATTTTTCCATTGGAAATTTCCAGAAATCATGACAAAACCCCCAGCTTTAAGCAGTTTCAGCCGACGGCGAGACAGCGGTTTTGCGCGTATATATATATATGAATATAATATATATATATATGAATATACTGTAATCATATAAATAATGATTATAGTTCATCAAATGATGATTAGTTGAGTATCATAGTAGAGTCAATAACTGTAGTTGATCATGACTAGTCAAGTACAAATTCTTTCACCATAGTTCACCAACCCGGAATGTTTATGCTGTTTTTTGGGATGATTCCCAATACATAAACCATCAGAAGCACAGGTCGGCCAGCGAGGTCGATAAGACTTGCACAGTTCCCTTGGAAACTCACAGAAATCGATGCGAACACAATTGTAGCCCCCTAAAGGATCGACAAATATATATTTCGCCACTAATTTAGTACAGCAGGACTACTTTTCGATTGTTCTAAATAATTTGGGGGGACGCTATACAAAGGCACCAAAGGCATGTCAACATATCTCAACATCCACTGCCCGGGCTGCAGGAAATTTCACCAACAGCCGGTGAAACTGCGGTGGACCTCTGCGACGAGTGGTCCGGGTCCAAAATGATGGGTTTCACAGGGCTATCCCCCCAAACAGTCTGACCCTGAGAATCACCAATTTCAAGAGGAAACTAATTGTCCAATGCCCTTAACATTAACTCATGGCAAGAGCATGCAAGAGCTATCTTCCTTGGGGGGCTATTCAAATGATGCACCAACCTGAAATGCTTAGTGATTTGCAGTTCTCACCGCCGCGGTGAGGGCAAGCTGTTCCTTGGCGGAGCTGGTCCACGAGAACCAGCTGCGAATTGGGAATGACTGGGTGTCGTAACTGCGACTGTGTCCATAGGTGTAATAAAAAATGCAATAATATCATATCCAACTGTGTATTATGTGAAGGGCCAAGTTTACGCTTCATATTTGTTTCAAGTTGAGAGCTTGCACATATCACCAGTGTATCTTTAACATTGGGTTTTCGTACAATTGTATTGGATTTGTAACTTTGACTACAAGCATGTAGTGTGAGAGTTTGAGTCATTGAAAGTGTGAACAAGATTGCATACAAATTGAAAAGTTAGGACTTGGAGGAACCACCAGTGTGGAGGTGTTGGTGTTGCAGAATCCAATGTTCAAACACACCCAGTCTTCGACTCATTGATAGGTATGAATCTGTTCACCCATGTGTACCCGTTTTTTTCAATACCCCAAATAGTGCGGAACAACAGTACATACAATAACAAATGTGGAATCGTGTTTTGTTGCTCCGGTGCTATTCACAGTAAATCTATCTATCTGGGTATATAAATTATAATATTTCAATAACCACTGAATAGTTCGGCCATAAAAGGGGATGATTTCCCTTATTAACCATTATTCCCAGGCTTTGGTCGCGACGTGCGGTCGTGATGAAATTTACCCAGATCTATATAACCCCAGAAAAAGTGTAAAAATGTCAAGAATATGGCAACAATCCATCCAGGACTGCAGTTCTGGCCACCTGAGTTCCCAGCTGCCGCGGTGTCCGCGGTGTACGTGGCATCAGTGGTGGCAAGCCATGCCTCAGTACGAGTCACCGACGGCGACCCCACGGATGTATTGTGCGCACCCCAAGCTTCAAGACAATAAACCTACCATTTAAGGGGATGCCAAACATAACATATGTTACATACCGTAGATGTAAAATTTTAGGGTGATTTAGGGGATGGTTTATTGTTGGTTTACCACATTAGATTGTTAATAAGACACTAATAAACATCTAAAGATGTTTAGGGGCCTGTGCCTAGTTCGTACCTCGATCGGGATTTCAGGCAGCCAAGGCGGTGATTTATCGCCACAAAATTTTAGACAGTTTTTATGGTATGATTAGCCACCTTTATTGGATAACTTAAAACTGTAGACAGAACTAGACACAACTAGACTGTAACTCTAACAGTGGTACCACCAGCTACAGTGCAAATTCATTGCTATAATTTGTGAAATTTGCTAGACAATTGTCAACAGTGTTTGCCTAAAATCATGGATCCTCATGATAACCAATAAACTCATAAACAACTCAAACAAAGTCACTCATAATTCCTCAACAGAAATGTCCGGTATCCAGGAATCCTACATCAACTTATGAGATTTTTTTTTTTGGGGGGTTACTTAAAAGAAGAACAACAAATGCCCATGGATTGTCATCGTTTTGCCCACTATTTCAAGCCATTGGGGTATGACCCAGTTTTTGGCTAAACCAATTTGATGGCAACCCATTCAGTGGCCCGGCCAGTCATCATCTGCGCAACCCTTTTTTCAGCGGAATTCCTGGGAACCTTTGACAAGAACTCTGCCGGATAAGATGCGATAAGATCCCCTGAAAATGATAATTTTGGATAATGGATAATTTTGGTCATTTTCAGGGGATCAAAGCATCTTATCATTGTGATTATTTTGGTGAAAATGATTGGTAATTTTGTGAAAACAATTTTCGATAATTTTGGGGTGCAACCTAAATTGATTCACCGGAATACGGATGAAATAAATCAAATACCTTCTGGTCATTTAACATAGCTATGGACAATATGGGCAATCGCCATTAAATAATCATATATATATATATTCATATGATTTTTATAATGTTAATAGTTCAATATTTACAAAATATTTACCTGCTATTATCAATATGGGCAATTAAAATTGATTCGAACAAACCAATAGCCTCTGGTAAACGTTTACAGTTTGCGAACTTGAAGCCATGGCCCAGTCGAAATAGTTGATGACTACCCATATTAATAGCATGGTTATTTCCCAATATTTTCCATAGTTATGTTAGTTTACCAATGGTGATTTTCATGGTGATTTTCCAGTTCGCAAAATGTAAACGTTGACCAGGCCGGGTAAACTGTATCGAACTCAATAGGCCATAGCATGCCATAGCTGTCATAGCCCCAACTGAGCACTTCCGACTCGCCCATCTTGGGTAGCACGCCTTCGCAACCTGCGCAGAACGCAAGGATGGGATCACCTGGTAAAAATCCACGGGGATTTCGATTCTGATTCTGAGAAAGCACGGTTGAATAGTGGTTGAATCATGTTACCCTCTGGTAATTTGTTACGTAGCTATTGAAAATGACCATTTATAGTGGATTGTCCCATTGAAAATGGTGATTTTCCATAGTTATGTTAGTTTACCAGAGGGTAACTAGTCTTAAATGATGTCAAATGAAAATGATGATTTTGATATGGTCGAATCACGTTCATCAGCAAAATGATGGATTGAGATGGATTGAACCAATGATTTGCTGTGAACATGTGTCGGGGAGCTCTCCATTTTTGGGTACCTAGTTTTGATCCATACCCATGTGACAAGCAATCACTGGTCTTCATTACCACAACAACATCAACATCATCAACAACAACAACACCAACAACAACACCAACACCAACACACATATATGAACACAATGATGAACATGAAATCAATTGGTTGATCTCAAAGAAAGCGACCCAACACATGGCAAGTAGATTGGGAGTATAGCAGTGTAATCATCACAATCCTTGTTCGGTGGTGGTCAGAAAATCCTGGAGTATAAAACATTGAACATATATGGATTGATTGAAGGAAATGTTGACAGGCCACTGTGTTTTTCACAATCAATTTGTATGAGTTTTCTTTGCATATTCCGTTGGACCAGTTCTGAGAGAGTCTTGAACATCCAGCAAAAATCCAACAGGCTGTAATCAGAACATCAGGCACGTTGTGACCCACACCCCAGCGGCTTGATTTTTTCGAAGAAATTCCAAAAAAAACACACATATCTGTATTACATTAATTACTGATGATGTAGAAACTGTTTCTGTTTGATCCCGTCTTCTCAATCAGTGATCAACATTTTTCCACAACATCAGCTGAAAGGAAACGGTGAAAAACCTTCGGTTTCCTGCCTACAATCTGATTGTGCGCGTCTTTGAGACCTGCGGCCAAATCCATCCGATGTGTGCTTGCAGAATGGGAAAAAACACATCAACGAAACAGTGGATCATACTGTGGATGGTTGCGAGATCCTGCACCAGCTTGGAGTTTTTCAAGCCTATAGTGGGATAAATCACCGTTTTCAACTGGTGCAAACCAGTGACACTGAATAAAAAACTGCATTAACAACACTATCAGCGCCGCTCCATCTCTGGATATCTCTGGCCTTTTCCAAGTCCACTGAAGTACTTGTTGCAAAGGTCCAGCCGAGCCTCAGTTCTTGGCGGCCTCAAAGAGGGCACAAATCATTCACAGTGTGTGGCATGAAATGGCCATTTTAGCACTTTTTTGTTGAACCCCAAACAAATCCAAACACATCCAAACATTATGGCTGTTTGGAACCCAAAAGATACGATTGAAATCTATTGAACCTGAAATTTTCGATGGTTTTTTTGAAGGGCACTTCAGACTGGGCCATTGCCAACGCTATTTTTGCAAACAATCGCAGATGCTAAAAAAGTTGGATGGCAGGGTCTGAATGACGGAGGTCATTACAGTTATCACTGGCCATGGTCATTGTAGTTGCTGTAATCATTTTAGTTACTTTGGGAAATGGACTATATAACTATAATCATCAGAATCAGAGTTATTAACTTAAGTTATATAACTGAAGTTGCCGACCATAGTTAGCAGACTTGGTATATTTTGTACCGTGTAGTCGCTTACTATGCGCGGTAAGCGGGTTGTATATACGGATATCATAAATCAAACCCAATCACACTCGTAATTCCCAACACCCACTATTAATGACATGGACAACCCAAGGAATTTGGCATTGACCATCAATGTTTACTCTATATTTTTAGCAACTGTGATGGTCATCCAATTTTCTGCATCCCCAGAAATTTATTTGAAGATTGATGTTTACACCAACCCCCAAACATATCAGATGGGTTTTCCTGTCCTTCTAAACCAAAGGCACGTCGCGCACCTTTTCTTGATCAAAAATGCCTCCAAGTTGTCAGATCAGACCTATAATGGGAATCTATGCTCGGACTCCCCCCAACTGCTCGCAGTTGCTACTGATGCCATGATTTCACCGCATCAAGTGCTTCAAGTCTGCAAGACCTGTTCCGAAAAATCCCAAAAAGAAAGGCCTTCACGGCTTTGCGTGGCCCAAGGCATATGATCTATTGATTCTTCTGCTGTTTGTGATACCTATACATCTTTGAAAGAGTTTGTTTAGAAAGGCCTGACCCCGCATGATCATGTTGGAACTTGTTCCACTGGTTCGTCAGGTAAAGCTCCTTTTTCGGAGCTTCCAAAAACTCCCTATCTAAGCTACCTGCAGCTGCAGCCGAAGTTCGCTCACCACCCCGACTCCTCCCGGAAGATGTCGATGCAGCCTGCCCTGGACTGCTTGACACCGCCACAGAAGCTTTCTCACCACCGCAACTCAGCATTGAAGAGGTCGACGCTCCGGCTCGCTCACCACCGCGACTTGGCAATGATGAAGTCGACGCTCCAGCTTGCTCACCACCGCGACTTGGCAATGATGAAGTCGACGCTCCAGCTCACCACCGCGACTTGGCAATGATGAAGTCGACGCAGCCTGCCCAAGACTGCCTGAGATCACCGCAGTTGCATCATCTCGCAATCCTTTGGTGATCTGGATACTCAAAGACGTAGATCTCTTCGATGGTGTTGATCGTTCCACATGTTCCAGTTTCACCGATGCATTGTCTCTTGCAGACTCTTCAGAAGACCTTTGATGACTACCCTCGTCCTGGTGGTGCGATGTACGCTGCAATCGCTTCAGGCAAAAACTCGTACAGCTTTTGATGCCACCGTATTTGTCGCCATAGATGACCCTCTCAATTTTGGAATTTCCAGGGCTTTCACCCAGCATTGAACATAGTATGGCCTCCGTTGACCTACCCACATTCAAAGCATCACAGTATACACCAGTTCGCTCTCCGCCGTTGAGTGTGTGACGAAGGGCTGGGTTGATGTATTCCAGCTGATGATGCATCCACCCAGAAACGTTGCAATGCCCTGAGTGCTCCTGTGTTTCGTCCCAATGCCAAAGGCGATATCCGCCATCACTTCTAGTAGAAGTGGAAGTCGTGCAATCTGCAGCTGGTTCTTTTCCTGGAACACCTTCTGTATAAAACAGTCCGCCAGGGTTCCCCTTGACGTATTCCATCAACGCCAACCCAACTTCAACAGCTCGAACTGGATTTCTTGTTGCAAGACGGCAAACTGTGGCAACTCCAACTGATAAGTCAGGTCTTGTTCTCGTTGCCAACCATAGCAGTGCACCAGTAACCGAGTGGGCTTGTTTGATCTGTTGAGGCTCTACAGGGTCGGAGGGTGTATCGTCATCTTCATTGATGCGATAGTTGGGAACATCTGTGGCCTTGGTGATGTTCCATCTTTGAAGCATCTCGAGCTCATACTTGTTCTGAGAGATCTTAAAGCCACCCTCAGACATCGCTTCTATTTCAAAACCACAGTATTTCACCATGCCCTCCCCCGTTTTCTCCACTGCTGAGATCGCCCATGTCTTTTCAATTGCCGATGTTGCTGCATCAATTGCTCCATCTTCAGCAACAAAGAGCAAGTCGTCGACATAGATCGACATAAGGCCCGACCACATCGTGTTGCCACTCTCACAGTCTACCTCCTCCATTCTCCACATGTTTTCATCTGGAGTCTTCTTGAAAGCACCTTTCACTTGGCGTCCATCGCGCTCTCGTTCCCATGTGATCTTCGGAACCGTCTCATCTCGATGTAGGCCCCAATCACGTGGTGAACTCGTAAGTACATACAGCGCTTTGTCGATCAGCCAAATGTGATGCCCTTCTGCAAGTCCAAGCTTTTTGAAGACTGTTGGGATCTCCATAGCCAGCAGCTTGTTGTTTTCCCTTCTAGGGGCATTGAGGAACGCCGTACGTATGTCAGTGCAGCCACACCTCTACTTGTTGAGAGCTCCAAGACGTAGCATCGTCCTCACCTGATTGGCATCTGGTGCTCAGCATTGTCTGGAGCTTCATAATTCCCACAGAACACTGCTCGGCTTCTGTAAGCCCCGATGCCAGCTTTTCTAGTGTGAACCATCTTGCCCGGCAACACCTCGATCGGCAGTCCACGTTGTTGGGCCAGCTGCTGCAGCTCCGTCTTTGTGATCTGTTTCACAGCTTGTTTTCTATTGACTAGCTGGTTGTATTCGGCCTGGATCGATGGTTGCCATGCCTCTAAGTTTGACCACACTTCAGTGTTGCTGATGGTTTTTGTTACCAAAAACTCCTGGTCCAACTTCTCCAGCGTCCGTTGTGTTTCACAACCTTGAGGGATCTTGAGGGTCTTGAAGCTGGTGCTCAACCATCATTTTCATGGTGATAGCTTCAGCCAATGCGCCAATCCACATTGATTGCTCCTCAGTCGTGGCATCCAACTTCTCATACTCCGTCTTGATATACTCAGTCAAGTTGTTGTGAAGACACCGGAGCACCGCCGTCCCTGTCATGTTTGAGGCCACCGGGTGTGCGCCACCAGCACAGTCATTAGGCGCCTCCTCCACATCCCCTCCTCCAGGCTCTTCAATGTCGGACTGCATCGACGGTGTCCGATCATAGGAGCTTGCTGAGGTCTCTTCGGAGTCAGTTTTCAGGGACCAACTTTCTTCGTCACTACCCGTTATACTTTCCAACTCAAAATGTGGTTGCAACCATTCAGGAACATGATAACAAGAGTCCGATCCACTTTTGGGGTTTGTTTGACCCTGGTCCTCCCCCTCGATGTACACCATCGAAATTGCAGGAACAGTAGTTTTGCTCCGCAAACGGCGAGTGGGCACGCCGGACCAAGTTGGTGGAGATGCACGTTCACCACGTTCCTCCAAGTGGATCACTGGCTGGTCTCCTGGAAGTTCCTGCAGTGCATCAGCAGGTGGTTGAACCACATCATCGGTGTAGAAGAACCTGCCAGTGTTGAGAGATCGCACATAGTAGCTGGTTGTAGTCAAAGAGGAAAACTTGTCAGGCCCCATTCTCGGGCGTCTCTCCAGTCCTGGTAGCGCTCTTGCCATGACTTTCGAAGTGCAAAGGCCTTGCTGCCAAACCGCAGCATTGGAGAGGCAGGCCACCCGATACCCTTCAGCTGGTTGCGCAACCGTCTCTCCCCGATGTGTCTCGCGGCCAACGGCCAAACTCTGAGGGGCACAACCCAGCGGAGATGATGGTTTTGATGGCTCGCTTCGCTCCGACTCCACGCGGCCATTGCTCTTGTAGATAGATCCTGAGGTGAGCGTCGTGATGAATCCAACGTCCAACGAGGTACCGGTGCCACCACTAATTCCCTTGCTCTGTCACAGTGAAGACGTAGTACAGGGAGCCCGGGCGTGGATTCGAGCCAATGCTGGCATCACCTCGCTCACAGATCGTGAGCTCAGAAGCTCAACGAACGTCAAGTTCTTGACTCCCACATTTGTTGCCTCCTCGATCATTTTGTGCCACACTTCATCGGCCCCCCGCATCGCATCTTCTCTGGGTCCATCAGATGCAGCTGGTAGCGGAGCTTCTTCACACAGTGGATCATCCGGCTCTGGAAGTTCTCGAGGATCTTCTGGCTCTGGTGGCTGGCCACCCTCATCATCCATGAACACCTCATCACTATCATGAACTCCATCGTGATTTGCTGAGCCCTCCCCTCCGTGTAAGTCCATCGACGGCAGAGGATTCGCAGCAGTACCTTCCCCTCCGGACAAGTCCATCGCCGGCAGAGGATGGTCTTGTTCATCACTTGGAGCTCCAGGTGGGTTGACAAGACGCCGCCCATGACCAGTAACTGGAAAGGTGTAGCATGCTACCATCAAGTACTTTCGTCGTTGATGTTCTTGATCTTGGCCGGCTGTCATCCTTCCAGACAAGTCCACTGACAGCGTGTAGGCCTCTGGATGCATCACCTTTTGATGAGGTCTTGATCTAGCCTGGGCTCTAATGCATTGGGCACAATCTCGTCGAGCTGGCAAGTGGTCGTTCAGGAAGTGGTTTTTCCAGGCTTCAAGGGCCACACGATTCAAAGGTCGCATTGCTGGTTGAGTCGTCGCCTCAAGTTCACCCATCAACCGTTGGATGTGCCTGTTCAGTGCTGTCGCAATTGCCTCCTTCAAACCAGGAGCCAAAGTTGCCCACGTTTTCGACTCTTGGATGCGCTGTTGCAAAGACATACATCTGAAGGCCTCAAAAGCTTTCTGCTCATTCTCTGGCTCCCCACGGATGCCGTTGAGCTCCAGCAGTTCCAGCATATTGGTCGCAATAGTTGTTGGTTTCCTCTTCTTGTGACCCATGGGGTGCTGGTCGACGTGGATCATATTGATGCCAAAGTGGTTTTGGAACTATTGCCATTCTCTGGTTCGAAACACGGAGAAGTAGTGGTGCTGCTCAACATCCTGGGTCTTCCGATACCTTGCTGGGTCTTCAGGTTGTCCTAGAACCAGCTGTGTTGGTGAGCCTTGTTGCTCACGTACATCCTCCGCCAAGATGAACAGCGACAGGCCTCGAAACCAGAGTGTGACATCACCCTCCACCAAGCCCATGTCAGATGGACGGAGCCAAGTCAGGCCTCCCGTACGGGTTCGCATCATCACGAAGAACACCCGGACCACCATCTCCCTGATACCTCAAAGATGAAACCGTTCTGCATGGGGGCCCCAACACCACTGCACGAACT
>Ga0126342_10023633_pt1 | contig 10039 bp, 9 predicted proteins | sample Cyp1metagenome_FD_92528 | JGI IMG/M metagenome (GOLD analysis project Ga0126342, IMG submission 92528) | Coral microbial communities from Lord Howe Island, Old Settlement Bay, Australia - Cyphastrea 1 metagenome | ecosystem: Host-associated > Invertebrates > Cnidaria > Coral ... | reverse complement strand
TGCCATGGAAAAGATATCAGGATCATTTTTGAATGCAGAATTTCAGAGGAAGCTGTGGCATTTTCACAGTTTGCAAAACCTCCCGCCTTTCGCTGGAGTCAAAAAGGTGCGCATGGATGCCTATGTATGTGTGTTCCTCCTTGTTATTTCAATATGAAAAGTCAAGATGTAACACTTAGCTCCTTAAACCTAAGGATGTCTTAGTGAATTTCTGTGCTACTCAATTTTCCTATATTTTTGAGGTTGTGGCTCAATGGCTCAATGTTGCGAATTTGTACGTACGTAATTTTACCCGCTAGATCCCCGCTAGCAGCTAGCAATGCGCTAGCAAAAGTTTCAAAAGATGGCTTTGGCTGACCCGTGGCCCAGTTGCCACCAGAGAACTTTTTTATCCGGTCTGTTTGACATCCAGGAACGACAAGCCCTGCAGCAGATGAAAAAACATTCCAGTTAGTTCTACCACGAATAGCTACCTGCGGCACCCACTTCATATAGACCTGCGTTAGCATTTGCTGCTGTTTTTGCTACGGCTTCAAACATGACAGATAAAATGCAGGGTTTCAGACTATATACTTAGAAAAGTCATAGTTTTAAAGACCAACCAAGAAGCGGCACGCAAGGAATTACGATTTATCAACCTAACCAGGAGGAGACATTTTGACAAACCGTCATGTGTAGATGCATACATGCATACCATGCATACTTGTATCAGTATGTCGACATCTTCCTTTGTTTCTTCCTCTTCATCCTCCTGGCCTTCAGCTTGGGGGCTGGACGGCCCCTTGTCCCAGGATCAAATATCATACGCACTTTTCGTTCCACGGCGATCTCTATCTTGTGATGGAACTTGCAACTGGTGGCACGCTGGCAAACCAAATTGAACAAGCTAACAAGACCCTTGGCAGCCTTTGTGACATGCTGAAGCAAGAGCGCATGGCACAACAATGCAGAAACGCAAACAAAGGTGGCCATGATGGCCTGTGCTTCCAGAGCTTGCATGGCTGCAACGGTGCTTTCAATACTGACAGGCAAAAGAAGCTGATTGAAGAGCACTTGGTATGGCGGTGGTTGAATGACGTATCCAGTGCCTTTGCTATTGCTTTTGCTGTTTCTCTATACTTCCATTGCTGCGAGTTGTGCCTGAGCTGGTTTGGTTGAGGTGCCCTGGCATACTTGCACAAGAGGCGGGTTCTCCACAGAGACGTAAAGCCATCCCACATCTTCATTGGCGAAACTGGCCAGGTGGCTTGGGCCGAACGGGGCAGACAGGAACAAATAAGAACAATGATGGAAAAGGAATGCGAAGAACTCCTGTGATCTCCTGTTGTCATTGTAGTCCAGATTTAATCATCGATATCATCGATCTTAAACAGTTCTGGTAGTGCAATCCGACATTTGGGACAAGGGTCTTCCCACAAAGGGCTTGATGTGTCGGCCAGGCCAAGCTGGGCGATTTCGGCTTGTCAAAGGCCTTCGGTGATTTGATCCAAAGATATTCAAAGAGCCAAAAAACATCAAAACCAAAGCATTGAATATGAACAAAACATAACAAAATGAACAAAGGACGTGTCAAATGTGTCAAGGGGTATCAGAACATCACAGAACCAAAGGCTTGTCTTGATGCAGAGTGTTCAGCGCACATCCGCTCAGCGCTTGGAGGCATTCTCCGATGCGACCACCTGCGCAATGTCTTGTGTTGGCACGCCGCATGACCCTCAGACTGTTTGACACGCTCTATAACGCTGTGACCAGCTCTGTGAGTAGCATGCAATCTGAATTCGAGTGATCCTGGCTCAGGCTATATATGTCTCCTGAAATTGTCCGCGGTGAGGGCTACTCTTTCGGCCATTCGATTGCATTGCAGAGTTGAGCGCATTATATCACCGCTTTGTCCTGCCTCGTTCGCTCAATTAGCCTGGTTCCTTGTGGAACGGATTGTTTGTTCAGGCTCTGACATCTGGAGCCTGGGTTGCTCCCTCTACGAACTAGCTGCCGGTGTGCCACCATTCTATCGCACAGACACCTGGCAAGTCACATGCTCAGCATGGCTATTCTTCGCGAGCTAGTTACTGAGTGCGCTTGCGAAAATTGGGCTGCTAGACAATTGATGCATCATATCTCAATTTATCTCATGTCAATCCTCTCTGCGCTGTAGCGGCGCTCTAGTTAAGCAGCATCGTAAAGAAATTGCAATATTATTGTCGTGAATCCTAACTCTGATAAGACACAATGGACGCTGTGGAAAGCAAGCAGCGCTCAACACGCTTAACAAAAGATGGAAAGACGACGCAATAATATATATATATATATATAAATTGCCATTTACTGTAGTTGTCCAAGTTGTCTATAGCGGCTTTTGCGGTTTTTCATTTAGCCACATAGATTGGCTGATATGTAATCAGCTAGATGGGTTGGCAAAGTTTCAGCCAGAGCTTGGCCAGGAAGATGTGGAAGAAATGGGTAAGAAGGAAGACTCGCAGATGGACACAGTAAATCAGAGTAATAAACGCAAGGAAGGAAGGAAGGAAGGAAGGAAGGAAGGAAGGAAGGAAGGAAGGAAGGAAGGAAGGAAGGAAGGAACACAAAAGGAAGGAAGGAAGGAAGGAATACAAAAGGAAAGATGGAAGGGAGGAAATGATGCATGCATGCTGCATGGAAGCAAGGCTGTGCGTACGGTTAGATGGATAATAATCGGATATATAGAATTGATGGGCACAGAGATGCAGAGACAAATGGATGGATGGATAGATAGGTTAGATATCTTGCATGCATATGGGTGGGTAGTTGGTATCTAGAACCATTGATGAATGCGGGGATAGATGAATGGATGGGCGGACTGGACAGAAGGACGGATCTTGATGATACCTTGGATGGCTGGTAAAGATGCATGCCTCTGCCTTTGTGTGCACATTTGGAATCATCCAGACATGTACGCAAATGTGTTACTCATGTAACTCATGTACCTAGGTTTGTGCTACATGTGTGTTGAACTATAGGCATACTGACATACATACTGTAAAAAATGTGTGATTGTTCATCGTATGTAGATGTGAATGCACACACACACACATTGAAGTACAGCCATCTATTCTATATGCAGCGTTGTGTACGCATTGCATTGCATAATGCTGCATCGTATAACATCACATTACAGATGGGCCTGCACATATACATAGACATGCCCCTATCGTGTGAAGATTTCTAGAAGATAGCATTTTGATACTCTCTACTTGACCTGTCAAGCAACAGTTTGCGCAAAAAGGGCCAAAGTCTCAGGATACAGACTTCGTTGCCTTGGGTCATGCCATTTGCTCTGCAGAGTATCCTGAGCTGCCTTCAGTGTCTTGGCATAAGCACCATGGTATTTACTTACTTCACATTCGCCGGCCACAATTTTGCTTCGGGGGCTGATTTGCCTTCTTTGGTGCATGCCATTGAGCAGCATGTCGGAAGGATCGCTACATTTTTTTTGGTTGTTTCGCCGTGCCGAGGATGTGTGGTCGAAAGACTTTCTGAGCATAGTCTCTCAGATACTGACGTTGGATCCGACACAGCGCCCTTCAGCGCAGATGATATTCGATCTGGCGGGATGCAGGCCATCTCAGCCAAACTCAGCCATTAGGGCATATTTTGGTTCAGTCAAGTTGAGTCTGCTCATGTTTAATATTTATATACTACATTTTAATCCTTTTCCTGGAGCTTTTTTTTAAAACGCAAGTTTAGAGGCCGTTCATGTGAACTGCTTCTTTGTCCACAGAGGCTAATGCCTCGAATCCATGATTTCGAGATCATTGGCGCCATCGGCCGCGGGCAATTCTCCGAAGTGCATCGGGCACTTTGGAAGGCTGGAGGTGACCGTGTCTTGGTCGAATACGGTGGAGGAAAACAGGTCAAAATGACACTTTGTAGTACTTTGTAGCATGGCCAGCAACATGAAGGTTTCTGCCTGCTCAGGTGAAGTGGCTCTTAAGCGTATTCAGACGCTTGTTTGACACTGAGTCAGTTTGTCATAGTGTGCGTCTATAGATCGCTTTCCTGACGTGTTGTGGGCTTTGGGCTTTGCACGCACTTTCATGGGGATGCAGATGCACCAGGCGAGTGAGCTCCAGGCTAGGTTAGTCGGAGATAGTTTGAACATGTTGAATATTAATATTGCAAGTACCTAAACACATAGCGTGTACATAAGTGGCACTCAAACCTTGTTTTCTCCTATCCAGCTGGTAGATTTAACCATACTTAGCTGTTTCCTTCGCAGCTACCTTTTTTAACCTCAAACTTCGAGACGTAGCGACGAAATACGGGCGGCCGAGTGAGGAGGTTGAGAACGTGAACTTGGAGGGCTGAACCTTGCCAGGTTATGAGCCCAACACTCTGAGAAAGCAAAACCCCCTAAAGAAGACCGACATTGAAAAGGAGCTCTTCGGCATGTTTGCTAGAAGGAGGGCAACTGACGCTGAGCTACGACAAGGTGAAGACGAAATGAGACGTTCCCAAAGACGTCTTGACTCTGAGCTTGCAAGTGGAACTGAGCCGCAGTTAGAATGTGAGGGAAAGAAGAAAAGAAAAGAAGAGTAAAGATTTTAAGAGTGACTGAAGAAGAAATGAGAAGAATGGTGGAGGATGATGCGGAGTTGGCCTTGGAAGAGCTTCAAATCCTTTCGAAGCTGAAGAAGTTGGCAGTCATGCCAAATGAGGAAATCGCACCTCCCCGAGAAGTGGCTGAAAACTGGGAAGAATGGCTTCTTTCAGTTCGCAGTGAAGTTGAGTCCCTGTTGAACGAAAAAGAAGCTTTTCGTGAAGTATTTCCAGAAGAACTTCAAAACTTAAAGAAGATGCGGAAAAGAAAGGAAAGGGGATCGAATAAATATATCCCGTCCAAGCTGGTAAAAAGAAAATACGGTGGGTGGCATGCGGAAATTTGGAACCCCGCCGTGAAGAAGAAAAAAACAATTTCAGTAGTGGAGCTGATGCTTCAGGTCTTCGCATCCTGGTCTGGGTAGCTGCCCGTGGCCAATGGTGTGCAACAACTCTTGATGTGAGAACAGCTTTTCTTAATGCCAAGATGGTCCAGTCAGAGGACGAAGGCTTGCTGTTGTTGAAGCCCCCATACCTCTTCACTGAGATGAAGTTCCTGCGGAAGGATGTCCTCTACAAGCCTGAGAAAGCCATCTATGGCTTCCGTCGATCTCCAAAATTGTGGGGTTTGACGAGAGATGAAACTATCAATGGTTTTGACATTGAGGGGGAGCATGAAGGGAAATCCATGAACTTTGTCCTCGAGCCTCTTCAATCTGAACCAAACCTATGGAAGTTGCAAAATGCTGACGATGAAGATGACCTGACGGTTTATGGGCTCTTGATGACATACGTGGACGACCTATTGATTGCAGCTCCAGAACCTCTTATGTTGGCCGTCCAGAACAAGATACGATCAACTTGGACTACGTCAGTTCCTGAGCCAGTATCCAGCACTCCGGTATGTTTCCCTGGAATGGAAATCTCTAAACTCTGCGACGCAGAGACCACAAGAGATGTTTGGATGCTGACACAACAAAGTTATACACCTGACTTGGTCCAGAAGGAGAATGAAAACGTAAAGCCGAAGAAGATTCCACTGTCACGAGATCAATCCGTGATGGAACCAAATGAGAAGTCACCTTCGATCGAAAAAGTTCGATCAGCTCAGAAAGCTGTGGGTGAAGCCTTGTGGCTTACAACAAGAGCGAGGCCAGACATCATGTACGTTGTCTCTAGGATGGGCTCTGCTGTTACGAGGGCCCCAGAAGCTGTGATGTTGGCTAGCACCCAACTCAAAGGCTATCTGGCCACCACTGCTGCTGAAGGCTTGAAGTTCGATGTAAAAGAAAACGAACTTCCTGTGTTGACTGTCTACACGGATGCTTCCTTTGCCCCTGACTCTGAGGAATCCCATGGCTCTTTCATAGTCCTTCCTTCTGGGATCATCTCCAATCTTTTGGAGGTCAGGCAGACAGGGTTTGTAACTCTGTCTACGGCCGAAGCAGAACCCACTGAAATCATTGAAGGCATGATCGCTGGAGAAAGTATCCACGTGATCTTAGCAGAACTTTTCCCTGAAGTTCCAAAAGTTGTCAAGACCGACAACACGCCTGCCCTTGCCATATTCACAGGCGATGGAAGAAGCTGGCGCACTCGACATTTGAAGCAGAGAGCAGCCTTTGCAAGGCAAGCTGTGGCTGCAGCTGAGTGGGCGATCCAACATGTCCCTGGTGAATCAATGGTGGCCGACGTTGGAAGAAAGCCATTGGCTGCTGCGTGTTTGAACTTCCTCAAGAACCTCATGGGCATGGGAAAGTTTTGCGACCCAAATGAAAATGAAGTCGAAATGGAAGAGAAAGAGGAGAAAAGATGAAGGAAAAAGAAGAAAAGAAGGATGACCGATTGGCCAGCAAAGAGTTGAAAAGGCTTGCGCAAACAAAGCAAGTGCTGCAGCTCATCACTTTGGCTGCAACTCTTTCTGTTTCAAAAGCGGAAAAAGGAGAAGAAATTGAAGCGGATGGATCCTTTTCTTTTGAGATTATTGTGATCTACACCCTTCTGGTTATCTTTCTCACTCTGGTGGCACAGCATTTATTGGATGCTGCAGTACGGGGAGCCGAATTAGTCATGCGGCAGTGTGTTTTTCGGGCTCAACCTGGAAGTCACGCCGATGATGCTGTGGAGGAAAATGAGCCATCTCAAAGAGATCGCCCTGAACCTCTGGTGAAAGAAAGCTCTGCCGCCACGGGGGAAGAAGACCCAGAACGTGTTGATCCGCTACCAGTTCAACATGATGCTCTGAGATCAACTATGAGTGCTCCGCAACCAGATCCAGAACCAGAAAGCCCAAGACCAACAAGTTCACAATCTACCGACCTCACAAATGTATTGGCTGCCTTGCGAGTACATGACGCATCGATTTCCAGACTATGAAGCAGAGCGGAGAGAGATTGAACAGGAAGAACGATTGGTACGGGAGGAGCTTACTCAAGCTCTTCCAGGTGACCCTCTTCTTGGACCTCTTCAGCCTCAAACTCTGCGACGCAGAGACCCAGCGCCGGCATTACCAGAACTTCCATTTAAGGTGATCACCACGCGCTATGGAACGGTGTATCATACGCGATATAACTGCCATTTTCTGACTGCGCCAACAACTGGACCGACGACGTTTCATGGATGGTGTAATCAGTGCCGTGATGAATCAGCCCAGACTGGAAGAATTCCTGGGCCTGGCGCTACGATACTTCTGGCGGGATTACATTCGTATGCCAATGCCGATGTAACTTGCAGCCGTGCTGAGGGAGCCCGTAGTTTCTCAATTTGTACATCATGCCTAGATGGCACATAGGGCAGCTTGAGCTGGAACCTGTAAAGGTTGAAGCTCCTTTCGCAAGCTTCCAAGGGGGAGTGCAAGTACCTAAATACATAGCGTGTACATAAGTGGCACTCAAACCCTGTTTTCTCTTGTCCAGCTGGTAGATTTAACCATACTTAGCTGTTTCCCTCGCAGCTACCTTTTTAAACCTCAAACTTCGAGACGCAGCGACGAAATACGGGCGGCCGAGTGAGGAGGTTGAGAACGTGAACTTGGAGGGCTGAACCTTGCCAAATATTATTAATGGCAAGTCCGGATTAATAAATCAAAAGATTGGAAAGGATGTCAATTGACACCAATGTAATTTCAATTGATCTTTCCGTTTGAACCTACCAGAAATCTAAAGACTAGTGAGGATTTTAATTGATTTCAATCTACTTTCAGTGGTTTCTCGTTGAAACCAAAAAGACATCTAAAGGGGTCAAGGAGGTTGATAAATTAGGGGAAGCCATGCCGTTATTTGGGCGGGACATGGGCTCATGAGGGGCACCTTTTGGAAGCTTCTCAAAGTGATGGTTTTTAAATGGAATTTGATTAATAAAGAAATTGATCGTTTGGGAAATCAGTGATTTTTTGAATTTTAACAAGAATTTGGTTTGAACCAAGACTGCAAGACCGAGTCCGTGATTGCAAAGTCACAAGTCTGTGACTGCAAAGTCACAAAAAGGCTGGTGCCAATGCAACAAAGTAATTAATTACTCAACTCGTATGATTGTAGTTAGCATTGAGCCAACAGAACCTATGGGGAAATCTCTGTCAGAGGTTTGTCAGAGTCAAAACTCTGTGTGACCCTTGAAAGGAGCGGTGTTCAAAAGCATGTGACTGCATGTGACAAAAAAGGATTTTCTCTGTGGGGGTTGATTAATCGGTGGGGGGTACACCCCCCGGTATATTAATCACCATTTTAGTATTGCCCGGACATTTTTCTTGCGTTTGATTATTTAATCCCTAGTGGTTTAATACTCCTAACTTGACATTGCTTGCTTTTCCACCAGACATGTGCTCCATGTCTCTATGTCACATGCGATATCATGTGTGAGCTTGCAGTGATCAAATCAGATGATTAGAGTAGGGGATGCCGAGGGATTGATTGCATTCCCCTCGTGCTGCAACTGTGCCATCCAATGCCCAACCCTGGGGCAGCGGTGCTGGACTCAGGATTGATGAGATGAACGACTATGCCAGACGTGAGGTCTATGCCGAAGCGAAGATCTTGCAAGAGTTATCCCACCCGACCATTATCAAATACTTTGCCGCTCATGCATGTTGATGGCTGCCGTACGGTTCCTGCAATCCTGCTGGTATTTATGGATGTTTTTTCTGTTTGAGCACATCTTGGCGCACTTCCATTTCTAAGTTGGTTGAATCTGGGGCCATGTTTGAAGCACTGTTCTCCACTTAGGATTCTTTTACAGAGGATAGTGAGATGGTCATCATTCTGGAGTTGGCGGCTCACGGTGATCTATCCAGCCTTTTGAGTGGCTCAGTTTGCAGAATTGGTGCCTAGTCATGGGAGGCACTCAGCACAAGTAAGAAGGCAATAACAATCATAGAACTTCCAATAGCGAGCACGCGCACAAACGCGCACATATTTACTGTATGTATATCAGTATATCTGTATGTTCATACTCTTCTTGCAAAGGATGACAAGGATATTCCAGAAACCGATCCTCTGCATTTAAGCAAGGGTACAGATTGAACTGCCCGTAGGCAGGCTGAAGCACAACGAACGCTTGCTGCAAGAACATCAGGCCTCTGACTTTGGGCATTGATTTATAAGGAGAATGCTGCATTTCGCCTAGACTTTGTTATGCAAACGTTGCGATATTTTTAAACAGAAAGGCTTGTTGCCAGCGCCGGAACTGTTATACATAATTATGAATTTGTGGTGTAAAATATGGCAGTTTCGCGCTGTCAACAACCTCTTGTTCATTGTGCATGGTTGTGGTTTCCAAATCAGCAAAAAAACAAAAAAACAAAAAACACACACAAAAAAAACAAAAATTACAATAATTCAAGACTACTGGGATCAAGGTTATGTATAAACTAGTACCAGAACATTGCTTTGTTTTTGTTTTTTGGTTTTCATGATGTAGGATTAATCCAGATTAATCCAGGTTTATCTTGATCACTTAGATTTAATTCTCATGAGCCATGTGTTGTACCCAAGTTTTCGTGGTGTGTCTGCGGTTTTGGCTAGGATAGTAATACAAGGTGTGAAACCACCAAGTGTTTGTATATATTGTATATTCATTGTTTTTTGTCGGTATATTACATGATCTGAAGTAATGTTTGTTTTTTGTTGTCCATGCGCAAGACGTTTCTATTAGAACTACAGACAGGCTGGTTGTGGAGGCGCAAAAGGCATTTTTTCCCCAAATGCATTACATGGTCTAAAGCAATATTGGTCTTTTCTAGTGGAAATAGAGCTTAGGGTGGTTAACCACCCAAAACGAAACCAAAACGAAACCAAAAAAACAACAAAAAACAACAAAAACAACACAAAACAACAAAAAACAACAAAAAACTAGACGACGGATGGCCCGAGAGCGTAGAGGAGCAGGGTCTTCTCTTGTTAGTATGGAGATGCAATTTTAGAAACGATATATGAAAGCTGTGTTATAGGCAGTCGAGAAGAGGAGTATC
>Ga0126342_10023632_pt1 | contig 10039 bp, 12 predicted proteins | sample Cyp1metagenome_FD_92528 | JGI IMG/M metagenome (GOLD analysis project Ga0126342, IMG submission 92528) | Coral microbial communities from Lord Howe Island, Old Settlement Bay, Australia - Cyphastrea 1 metagenome | ecosystem: Host-associated > Invertebrates > Cnidaria > Coral ... | reverse complement strand
CATGTCATGTTTTATCTATTTTGTTTGTTTTCTTATAACGTGCATACATACATACACACATACATACAAAATAAGTTCCATTGCTTGTCGCTGGTGGTCCCTATTTCATTGTCAAATCCATTGAAATATGATTTGCATTCAAACATATCTACAAATAAAAGCAAAAAATTATACATGCATGCATGCATACTACATGCAGACATACATACATACATGCATATATGCATACATGCATACATGCATACATACATACCTACATACCTACATACCTACATACCTACATACCTACATACCTACATACCTGCATACCTACATACGTGCATACCTACATACCTACATACCTACATACCTACATTACATTGCATTGTATTGCATTGTATTGCATTGCATTGCGTTGCATTCGTACAGTCTAATATGCATTACATACATATATGCATATAAATATACATTTATTAATACCTAAACACATATACTCACTTACATACATACATGCATGCATGCATACATACATACATGCATGCATACATACATACATGCATGCATACATACATACATCGAATGCCTGCTGCTATCTAAGGTGAAGCATGTGCAACGCCATAGCTCTGTGAAGATTGCGGAGTTCGATCAGTGCCAATTTGGCCTTGTATCTTTGGAGACTAAGACCCCTGTGAAGAAACGCACCAGGGTCATGACCAATTCCCCCGAGCTGCTGAAAGCCCTAGATGGATACTTTTGTCCGGGGGACCACCCCCATCAAATTATTTCTGGTAGCGAGGGGGGGGTGAAACGCTCAAGAGCAGCCCAGGAGTATCCCGACCCTCTTTGCAATGTCATTTGCAAGGCACTCCTTGAAGAGGAGCGCAAAAGGAGTTGAATCTCCACTCTTCCATTGGACCTCAGACAAATGTGGAAAAAAATGAGTTTTTCTTACCGGGCGTTGATTTGGGGTCTGAAAAAAAAAATAAGTTTTTTTACCAGACGTTGAATTGGGGTCAGAAAAAGGGAAATTTCTGAAGGTTTCATCCGAAACCTTCGGAAATCTGAGGCCTTCTGGAACCGAAATCAATGCCTCGAAAGAAAACATGATTTTTTTTGCAGAAGTCAACATGTCAAATCCAATCATAAAGATCTGAAGGTTTCAATTGAAACCTTCAGAAATTCCTAGGGATGATGCATGGCCAGCAGAAGTGCCATTGAAGATTCAGCATCTTGACTTCTGCTGAACATCCCACAAACCCTGGATTTTAGAACAATTTCAGTTGAAACCTGCAGAAGTCAACATAGCAAAATCAGATATTGAGTTCTGCGGGGAAGCTGTTTTGGATCAAATCCGTTGTGAGTTGTGAGTGCCATGGATTCGGGTAACTCACCAAACCCTGAATCTTTGCATGTATTTCATAACTCTTACTTTTTTAAATGACCACAAAATTATACATGTTATGATTTCACCGGGGTATACTTATTAATCCTTAATTGGTAACTTTCAATGCCCTTTTTTGGACCCTGAAACACCTAAAACAGGGCACCTTCAAAAATACCCATAAGGAAATTCAAACCCCTGTTGGTAGTGGGACATCATTCAGCTACATTCTCCTACGGAGGCATCGTACGTGGACGACGATGAGTTCATGGACAATGAGGACACCCACTTACAATATGTTATATTGTGTTTTGACCCAATATTATATTATATTATGTTATAATATATATTAATATATGGATGTTCGTTTGACAGTGAAATACACATAGACGATAAGAATCTTATTGTCTGTATAAATCTTGGTTACAATCATTTCGGAATCATGGCATAACATGTTCAATTTTTCCATTGCCTATTGGTTCATCAGTGTTGTCCTGTCTTTCTATCCTCAGGACCTTGACTCTCAATCGACGTCGAACCTCTACCTCGCCGTCAAGCATCCAGTTGATGATCGCAAGACCATATCCCTTGCCTCGGAGGATGTGGCAGCTGCAGATGCGATGATGCATGCAGTGGGGTCGGGAGGGGAGTCAGCAATTGGGACCTCCACAGCTTTTGAGATAGATGCCACCCCAGATGAGAGGTTGACTGAGGTCATCTTGAATCTTATCAAAGGTGTCCTGACTAATTACTGGATTATATTTTTCAGAGGTTCAACTTTGTTTTGGAAATGTGGAAATCTTTGCATTTTGTCATTGCTTTCTATTCTAATTGGCCTGTTCCTAGGTGCTGGTGGGCCCAGGCAGTACCTGCACCAGACCTTCCCAGTTGCAGCATCGCGCAGTGCGGAGCTTGCCAGTGTTCTTGAGAAAATGGTGCCGAAGCTAGATTCTGAGAAATACATTGAGAACTATCCAATCCCTTGTTGCTTTCCCGGTGCCTTGGCACCATGTCTAGTTTGTATACTCACCGGAAATCCGTTTGGTATTATTGAATTGTTATTATACATAATGTAGAAACAGTAGAAAATCATAGAAAATCCATACACCAAATATAGACTCACTTAACTTAGGAAGATTTCATTTGCTTGGCATGGCTGCATATCAAATTCATCCCATGCTCCAACTAACTTAGGGCAAGAGGACCAACAAGAGCCCATGGTTGTACCTTTCCATCTCTTCTCTGGTGAGAACTGGGCAAGTTTACGAGAACCCCCGACGCTGGACGTGGCGAGCAAGTTGATGTGGAATTACGCAGTAGATGGGTTTATCACCCATGACGAACCCATCAACATCCGAATCAAGGAAGGGAAGTGAAAATAACCTTTGGGCCCAATGTGGTATCAAATCATTTGAACAAATAGCCTTAAATCAATCTATGATGGTGGCTATTAACCTGATAGCCTTACAATTGTACCAAATCTATTGGGATTAACCTGACAGCCTGTCACACACAGTTTTCCCCCTTGACTGCTTGCAGGACAGCAGCATTGGGAACACAGGCGCCATTCCAAGCGGAGCCATTGGCTACCTGAAGGGTGCAGCTCGGGTGACAACTGCTATGGCTTTTGTGGTGGCCTGCAACCAGCTGAACCTCAAGGACCTGGTTTGTTAGGGCCTCCCTTAATGGTTAGTTTGTTTCCTCATATTCCCATTGTATTTTTTTAAGTTCTTTTAATATAATGTTTGAAATTAGCCTGCATTAATTTTTTTTAGACTGAAACCTCTTAGAGACTGCAGCAGGTTCCAGATGTGCTACTCAAGGGGCTACAGTCCATCAAGTGCAAACATATCCGACTTCAAACCCGCCAAGAAGAGTTGTTTCGTAGCGGCATTCCTCATTTTTTGGCTTATATGAATTTTCAATTTCCCAATAATCCCGTTAATGATCTTATGATAATGACATGGGAATCTGCCACATGCCCAGGTTCTTCAACATGAAGAAATCGACACGAGGAAACATCAGGAAATCTCCATCAGCCATTTCTTGGGTAGTGTCGTTAAGCAACATTGCTGGTGGCAAAGCCGTGGATGCCGGAAGTGTGATCAAGCAATGGATACTTGATAACAACAGCTTTCTCTACACAAATCTTACCCTTCAATGCTTACTAAAATTAGATTGTTGATTTGTTTTGGGGAAATCACCTACTGAGTGTGAAATTGATACAAGATGTCAATATGTGACAAGGGATCCTCAACATGAATTGGGTATCATTTCATCTGGGGTTCGTGCGCCTGCCTGTGTAACTTTCACATCCCCAACAATGGGTGCGAATCCAGCATGGCATCAGGACTTTATTTAAAAAGTACATTGTTACTGTTTCAGGGAGCATGTCTGGTTGTTTTTATGTAGTTCCTATTATATCTGTTACTGCTTAACAATGGGCTATTTTGGTGGGACTTGCAACTCACCCCAACAGCCAAGAAGTGAGGAACTCAGTTGCTGCAAAGCCCGACCGGCTGCTGGGGGCAAAGCACCAGTCGGTGACAAACATCTTGAATTTTACCCCAGACTGCAGAGATGTGATCCTCGATTGTGTTTCTCTTTATGGATGGGATGGTCCCTAAGCCGTTGAATCTTATGATTTTCCTACTTGTTCTGTGTTGAATTTGGCACTATTTGCAGCATATTTCACCCCACCATATGGCCATATGATATTATGATAATCCCAATTGAGTCAATCATTACTAAAATTCAATAGCCTGCCTGCTGAGGTTGCCCCTATTCTGATGAGAGTCTCACATCGAAAAAGCTGCTCGTGAACTTCAACCACAAGTCTGCTCGATCTGGTAAGGGTTCCCCATGGCTTACCCGTTTGAAAAATTCCAAGGAAAGTTGCTTACTCACCTTTCAGATGGTGGCGAACAGTTGGGCCAAACTGAAACCCGACGAACGAAGGAAGCTCAACCGATCCCAACTGGAAGAGAAGAGTTCAGTTTGTGCACTGGCATGTTCCTTGATATTTTGCAGTGGTTAGCTTCAAAATGTTTACTTTGTACTTCCCTTGGTAATGATCCCTTACTGGTTTCCATCAAAGGGATATGCCACAGTAAAAGCTTTCATACCACAGAAAAATCATTGTTTGTTTGTCATGTTGTGCCCTGCTCAGCAAGGCTCATTGGTGGATGAGCTCTCGGTGCAAGTTCCAAATGTGGAACCTGTCCTTCGTGAGAAGCCCCTTAGTTAATTCAGGTTATATGGCATGGCGTTATCAAAAATGTATCAACCTTTAGTCAGTGACAGTAAATGTACAGCCCACACCCTGGCCCAGTTATATACACCAAGACTCTGATGACTCTGATGTCATTGATATCACCCCTCACTGAGGTTCCTTGGCCGGCTGCAGAGAGGAGACTCGACCCTCGAGATGGATTTGTTGAGCGCCGTGGAAGCCAAATCGGATGCATGGGTCCCAAGGGAAAATGCATGCATCTCGACATTCAAACTTAATGATCATCATAATGGCTTACTGTCTTAACCCATTTGATCTGGGGATATGGTGTTTGACTCAACCAAAACCTATTCCATCAACCAGGTATCATGGACATCCTGAATTCCATGGCCCCACAGAAAGGACCAGCTGTGAGCATGGGGGAACTTGAAGCATCGAAAAGTGCAGTAGATTCCAGTGCACTACAGCTAGTGATCCAAGAGATTCAGTATGATGAGAAGTGCATGGCAGCTTTCAATTCCCGCATGAGCAGTTACGAGATCAGATTGGCCCACCAGAAGAATGAATGGGTGTCCAAAAAGCTCTCAATGGCAAAGGATGCTGTGAACAAATGGATGGATGCAAAGGCCCCGAAAGTTTGAACAACACTTAGTAGACCAAGACTAATTGCCAAGCACACATTAATTATCAAACATTGTTGCTTGTTGTGCTTGACATTCGTATGACTAGCCTCTCCAAAAATCAGTTTCTTGGTGGGGTTCCCTTCCAGGTCGCTGCAGATGCTTGGCCTGAAAAGATTGATGGTGCTACAGCAATCAACATGAAGCAGCACGTGGAGGATTCTGTTCAGAAATGGATGCAGTCCCAACAGCTTCGCACCCCTGCTACTCCCTGTCTATTTCAAAAATTGTTTTTTATTATGTTTAACCTATAATAGGTTTCAAAATGCCACTATGGGCTTACTTGGTGTTGAAATGTCAACAACGCTGAAACGAGGCGTATCTCTTTGTGGCCAATTACTCTGCGCCATCCTTGCTGAAATCGGAGATCACTCCATGCATTTTGCATCTGATGGGGCATACCATCTCATCGTACCCGGCAACTAGCTGTGGAGTCTTCTTGAACCCCCAGTTCGCGTACAAGACCAACCTTTTCACTGAGGAATATGGGCTAGTGCGTGCGCTCTCATCTGCAGGGTGCTCCGTGGACACACAGTTCCAACTCCTTTTCGATGTGAAGTCCAAGGTAGACCCTTGTCATTGTTCAGATCTTAGTTATTATGTTGTTTCATTTGTTTTAATTAGTGCTTGTCATTTGAAATAGCTGTTTATTATAGTTATAAGTGTCTTAAAGGTTCTGACTCACATATCTTGGTCTTTCCCTGACATTAATCTGGCATTCTTTCAGGATTTGCGGGACCAACGCCCAATGGCGTATGGTGGAAGGTTCATTAGCCCATTGCAGAGCTCTTTGGACATCAACAAGGATGAATGGATGTGGAAGAGCTCAGCTCTTCAGAGATTGAGGCGCACTGTGGGGGAGGCAAAGCAAACCCCAGCAAAGCAGATGATCCACATGGAAGAGTTTTCACCTACTGCCTTGCCAACGGCAATTCAGCCTCCGCACGGTGCGCAGAAGTATGCGCAAATCGGGGGGGATGCTGCAGAGCAGCTCTTGATGTCAGCGGTTGAAACTTGGTGTTGAATCATTGACTGGACATAAATAAAATCTTTTTACATCGAATCAGAATTAATATCCAAAATCAGAATCATTTTGGTCATATTGGTTGTTTGAGTTGGGCTATTGTCCTGATGTGTTTGTCTGTGTGTCTGCCCATTATCTAGATTTTTTTGGTGGAGGGGCAAACAATTTAAACCAAAGTGGGTCCAGGATGGCGTATCGTTTACATCCTCCATGGGCCTTGTCGTCGTCGATTGCTGCCCCAATGTGGGCCATGTCTTTGAGGGGTTTGTGCGCATGGAGCAAAAGGTGAATGTACCGTCCATTTATCTTCCAATCTACACCGACATAGACCATAAGGATTGGTCTGAAGTGTTTTGGACTGCGGAGCTGGTGTCGCTTTTCCAGCAGGGAAAGCTCAATGTGCCAGGATGTGAGAGGCCAGGGTTCATATGATTCCCAATCTCTTTTGTTATATTTACTGTAACAAATAAAATACTGTTTACTTTCGTCCTGTCTGTTTGAAGGCTTCAAGATGATCCACCAGCTGAACATTTGGAAGCACCGCCAGAACCACCAGCGTTGAAGAAATGCACATATGGAAAGGTGGGTAAGTTCCAAAATATCTTACAAAAATGGTGGTTAAACTTAGCATGTTTTCCAATTTCATTGTATCTCAATGTTTTAGGTATTCTTTTGGATTCTGTTGCCACACCCCAGGTTGATGGCCAGATTGTCACCCTGGAGATCCCTGAATCTATTGTCAAGCAGTGGGAATCAAAGCCTGAGTTCAAAACATACTATGAAGAATTCCTTGGTCGAAATCCCCCAGTCAAAGAATTCAAAGGGCTCTCAGTCTCCAAGAAGAAGACCGATCCATCAAAACCTGGAAACCCCACCGCCGTCTTGCCCACCAAGAAGCGTCGTTTGGTTGAAGACATCTCGGGATCCATTGTTGATGTCTCATCGCTCCCAGATCCTGATGAGGTGCTGATTCAGGTCCCAATAGTCAATGCCCGGGCAGCGAAAAAATTGACTACCATGCCACTACTTCGTATCACCAAGAATGGCGGCCCAATGATTGTGAATCAGACTGGCCAAGAGGTCGCTGGACAGGAGTTTAGTTACAACTTATCTGGGGTCATGTCAATCTTATCCCTCCCAAACTTTTTACATAATTATCTGGGTATCCAAACATCTTGATCCATATTCTGGAGGTCACACTGCAAGAATCGTCGGTGCTTTGTGGGTTTGGGCGGGCCAAGTTCAAGGAGGCCCCAGTGGACCCATCTCAGATTGACCCTGATGTGGAGATCCCGTTTGATGTTGGTGCTGACACCCATGGTGTTCTGGACAATGTCTATGGCACTATGGCCGAACATCTACACTTGGCATCTCAAACCAAACCGGAAAATTGCCGCGTGTGTTACCACAAGGCCTCCAAAGATCCAGAGGGAAATTGGGTTCTTGAGAAGGCAGGGGCAACCAACTGTTGAAATATCCAATCTCATTATTTGGAACCAAGCTCAAATATGTTCAAATAGTTTTCCTGCTAGCATGGCACAGGATATTGCTTTGCAGTAGTGTGCATACAAGGTCGACCCTTGGGGTAGTGAAGTTGATGTTCAATTAAGTCAGTTTGGATTCAAGATAAACATAACTTATTGGGTATATAAGCAAACTTAGTAGTGGCCCCATTCCAAACAAAAAGACCCTGAAAGGAGCATAATGTGCTCTTTTGCATCCAAAAGGAGGAGGGTGACCAAAGTGGCAATGGCAAGATGAATCAGTCCCAAGCTGGAAAGTTTCTTCAGCCACCCATGGTTTGGAACACAAAGGCTGTGAAAATCGGTTGGCAGCTCAAATGGTCGTTGAATGGCATCCAGCCGCAACGTGCGCTGGTTTTGATGGTCCAGGATGTAACAATTCCAGACCAAAAGGTGTTCTTGGTCCAATAGTCCCAGATCTGAGGGAAATTTTGAGATCCATCCCCACATGGAAATTTTGATTAGGATGTGTCCCATGTTCCCTGAGGTTGGGATTTAATTTCAATATATAGTTCGTCATGATCCTGAAAATTCATTTTTCGGAGATTCCCACCAAATTGTCATTTCTGGGATTGCTGGACACTGGTCTCCCTGTGACATGCTGCTGAGCGACGAGGGGCGAAAATGTGAGGAACCGTGTCATTGCAAACTCAAGGCTTCTCCTTAGCTCTGGTTGGCCCATCTGGGCTTTGTTGGACCCCACTTTGTGAGAAGTTGCCATCATGGCACAGTTGTCAACTCAAACACATGATTTTTTTTTTGGGCTGAACATCTACCCCCAAACATAGACAAAGAATGGTTTCAATTGAATTATCCTTCATGTTTCATCACTCCCCCGGCTACCTTCGATCACATGTTACCCCCTACTCCGTGTGCTGGCAGGTTGCACTACACTACTCTAGACAGGAGTGCAGCAAGGGAGTGGGCTGGGCTTATACAAATATGCCCAAGGAAATGGTTTTAACAAAATCGGTGTCATCAAAAAATATTAAGTGGTTTCCCAATCATCCTAGCCTCCCATTGTAAGATCAAATGGATTTATGAAAATGTCATTCAAATTTAACGGGACCTTGGTTTCCACTAATTGTTTGGCCCAAAGAATGCTAAGTCATGGATCGGGAAATGACTTCTTTGTATTCCTGTATGTCAATGTTCCTGTTGCGGAATGTGATTGAAGTCTTGCGCCGCTGCTATTATTATCTTTGGGTTGATGATGGGACATGTTGCACTTCATGGGGTTATTGGGTATCTATTTTCTGGATGTGGTAAAAACCTATCTATTGGAAAGCAAGCCACAAAATTGATCAAATTTGGTGGGCCCAGGTAAAAATCTAAAATGTGTCCATCTTTAATTCCTGGTTTGTGGATTGGAGATTGCTTCAACTGAGAGATGCAACTATGGCTTTTCTACTTGGACAAGCTTCCTGCTCTGGGATGAAGCAGTGTGCCCTCATGGCAAAAGCATTTGAAGTGCTTGAGGGCTGGCCACCAGCTGGCAAGGCTTCTCACCGAAAAGAGGTGTACTTACTGTTGGCCCAAGGCTATTTGCAATGTGCTCCCGGCGTGCGGCAGCCGAAAGCAGTACCAAACCTATGAAGGTTTCAGAGCTTTGGCAAATGGCACAATTTGAGACCGCCACCACTGCGACGCCCAATGGACTGACCAATGGAAGGTGAGCAAGGACTCTTTTCTGTCTTGTGCTCTGTCCTATAACCATCGTTATTGTCATCATCCTTGGCCTCTTTGCCACCATCACTTTGATTTTTTCATCATCATTATCATCATCCTCCTCATCATCCTCCTCATCATCCTCGTCTTTCAAATCATTATCTGACATCTTGGTTGTTGTTGTCCCTGGTGCTGGTGGTGGTTGTGTTGATGCTTGTTGTTGTTTTCATTTGCTTTGTGAGCGCGCTGCTCGCTTGTTGAGTGGTTGTTGTTGTCGTTTCAGAGCGATACTGATATGGGGTAATCTTACTTATTAGTTAGAATACATAACATATAATAAGTATAAAAAGGTCCGGGGTATAATACATAATTTACCTTGCCCGTTGTTTGCACCGCCAAGCATCGCAGGAGATCGGCCACCATCGTCCAGCCGCTGCAGCAGTGGCCAGGGAATTGGCCACAAAGTGGTGGCCCAGAAGGGCTTTGTGGTGAGGTTAGGGGTACATATATACACAGATATATACAATTTATTATGTACAAATATATATATAT
>Ga0126342_10023631_pt1 | contig 10039 bp, 11 predicted proteins | sample Cyp1metagenome_FD_92528 | JGI IMG/M metagenome (GOLD analysis project Ga0126342, IMG submission 92528) | Coral microbial communities from Lord Howe Island, Old Settlement Bay, Australia - Cyphastrea 1 metagenome | ecosystem: Host-associated > Invertebrates > Cnidaria > Coral ... | reverse complement strand
CCTCTCGCTCTCTCGCTCTCTCGCTCTCTCGCTCTCTCGCTCTCTCGCTCTCTCGCTCTCTCGCTCTCTCGCTCTCTCGCTCTCTCGCTCTCTCGCTCTCTCTCTCTCTCTCTGTGCACTAATGATAGATATATAGTCATATAAATATAGTGTATACATATATATATATACACAATTTTATACATATTATATACATACTCATACATTAAAACTTCAAACATATGCTTCGTATCGATAGAAAACTTGACAAGCATCACTTTAGCCTACACAAGACCAGAGGGTTGTGACTTCAATTACGGCGTGGTAGCAAATGCTTTAATTGCTCAAGGGCTATGTAGGATGTAGCAGGAGCGAGATGCTGCTGGCACGGGTGATAGTCACCCGAATCCAATATGCTGTCTCGGTATGTTTGGGTGCCACGTTTGATGGGGTTGTTATATGCTGTCAACAAGCACTGCTACAGTATGTAAAGCACTGTTCAAAGGATCGACAAACTTCTCTGTATATATATATATACATTATATATATATACCGTGTTTGTTTGTCACTGCAAGTCCACTAGAAGTAGCCTTGTCACTCGTCTTCTTGGAACAAGTTTTGTAACCCAATGGCGCGGATTTTGAATCTCCATGACTTATGAAACTCCAGCCGAGGCAATTCCGAGGATGACAAGGAGAATGACCATGATCCCAACGAGAGCGAAGTTGTCAAGAACCAGAAACGTCGGATAGACAGACAGGCAGGGCATGGGAGAGTGGTTCAGAGATGGCGTTGACAGAAAGGAGGCACAAACTTTCAAAAACATCCCTCCTAGTCGACAAACAAGCCTGCATGACCAGGTGGAGGCATCAACAAGCTAAAAAGAATTGAAAAGATGACTATAACCAATATTACACAATTGTAAAAACTCGCTTGATGGGATCATTTTGGTCTGTTTTTTGTACGAATTAAAGAACATGTAAGATGTATCTGAGAGGCTTGCACAGCCGGGTTTGTGCCCGCATGTTTGTTGTGTCAAAGTTGCTGAGCAAACGCTGGGCTACTGTACTTACTTTCTGGTTTGAAGTTAGCTTGAGCATCCTGAGCCGTTGCCCTTACACTATCTTTATCTATGTATAATTTGATTTTATTGAATATTGCTTGGTCTGGGCTAATTCATTGGCATTGAAGCCAATGAAAGCGTTTTTCTGGCACCTTTCTTTGCCAACAGCAAAACTGCTGGATTCCAGTCTATGTTATCCAGGGTGGTGACATATCAAGTGCTGCTTGCCAAACCTTCCGAACAGTTCCAAGGGTTTTAAGAACTTCGAAAGGATGCATTCTGCATCAGCCCGCAACATCAGAGAACATTTTCAAAAACAGTTAAACAAACACTTTTGAGGTGGAACTGAATTAGAGACTTTGTAATCTTCCGGCCAAGTGCTTAAGCGTGGAATCTCTAAAACTTGGAAACGCAAAGATGATGAGAGAATCTGAGAGAATGAAAACCTGGCTTTTCTTGCTTTGCTCTCGTCAGCCCTTTAGCTATGGTGAAAGCCCTTGTGTTTCACCACGGAACCTAGAGTGTTGGGAAGCCTGGTGTGTTAGACTGCGTGAAGCCTAGACATTACATCTTGTTAAAAACTCTAGCCACTGAGCCCTGGAAGCTTGGAATCTCCAAGCTGTGCAATTTTTAATTCTGGAAACTCGGCATTTCGCAGCAGAACTTGCATCTTTTGACCGCTCGAAGCTGTGGAGTTACATAAAGCAAATTCATACCGAGTTCGAGTGAGAGACATGCTGTAACAGGCACGTTGAGGTTGTTGTGGAGCCTTGGAGCTCCAATCATCGCCAAGCATTGCAGGAGCGGCTTCGCCGGAAGCGCCGGCGCCTGCGAGAGCCACTTGGCATGAAAGGAGAGGAAGACATGGAAAGAGATGGGAAGAGATGGGAAGAGATGGGAAGAGATGGGAAGAGATGGGAAGAGATGAATTCAGTGCGAAAAAGTTGCCTTGCGGAGGAAGTAGCGCGCAAGGTTTGATATGGAAAGTGGAATGGTGAAGGAATTCCACCCACAAACTGAAGCGGATGGGCGCTCAAGTTTTGAGGTTGAAGCAGAGACTCGCAGGAAGTGTAGTCGAAGCTGCTGAAGAGGTTGAGCTGCATCTTCCCCTAAGTCAAAATCAAAACCGAATTTGTCGAGTAGACTGTCGCAAGCAAAAAGGCAAGTAATTTACATGCCGGTGGCAGAGCTTTCAAATGTAATGGTCCAGAGCAGCCCTGCCAAAAGCGACGCAACAAGAGAGACAAAGCCACCCCAAAATGTCACGGCCCTAGTAGAAACGCATCCAAAGCAAAGAAACCACCCTTACCAATTGCCAAAACGCATCAATTTCTGATTATGTATAGGGAAGTCAATAACTTCACTCTCGAACCGAGGCATACTCTCACATCGTACCATGCAATGCCGTGGCTTGGACTGCATTGTGTGTATGGTTGTAATTTTTTCGAGAAGTCAAGGGATTTTGGTACCGTACTTCAACTGTCTTTAACAGTGTCTAATTGTGTCCCATATCAGCCTTTAATCCTTGCAGCAGGGCCCTTGGCCTAGTTCCTTCGCGCGGAACTCTAGACGCATTTTTCAATGCACGTTCTCTGGTTAGGACATTTGTTTCCATATTCAAGACAGACTTCAACGAACGTACGAGTGGTCAGAAATTGGACACTTGTCTTCGGGCAAGAATAGGACGTTCCTCGTTTTAACAGATCGTTGGCTTTGGATACTAATGCAGATTTTCGGCTGGTACCTCGTGCTGGCCTTGTTGTTGCCCCCAGCTCGAGCGAAGCTTCCAAAAAGCTGAAACTTCTTTATCTCCCAGATCTCATACAGCTTGCATTGGCCTATAGTTGCAATTTACACCTCCCTTATTGAAACAAATGGTATCCTGCCACTACAACCATTTGCTTCGTGGGGTGTCAGATTCACCAAGAGTATGGCCCCACAAATTGCGACTTCCCAAACGTCTTTGCTGCGGCCCGTTGCGCAAAGCTTCGGCAGGGTGTCCATGTCAGTCTTCCAGATGGCGAAACAGGCAGCAGAACCTTCAAAGGACGCCTGACATTGACCGATTGACCTTTCAAGACTTTCTTCTATTCAAGATCTTTCAAGATCTTTTGAGATAGTCTCGAAACTCTGAAGCTATAGTCCCCCGAAGAGACTTGTTCAACGTCCGCGCTGCCTGAAATGTGCTGTGGATATGCTCCGGGACCCCCATGGCCTATGGCGTAGCTTGTTTGCTGGGAACAGTCTTCACAGGGATATCCTAAAGAAGATTCTAATGGGAATATCTTAAAGATTCTTGAAGTACTTCCTAGCTCCCATCGCCAGAGTCTGGAAGTAGATGGTCAGGGTTGATCTGGGCTGCATAGCAAATGCTTGCACGGCATAAACACATATGCATATGGACAAACGGTATTGGATACGCCTGTGTCAACATGCGAAATGCACCCATGATTATCTATTCATGCTGGACGAGTCTCACCTCCTCATTGTCACGAGGACTTCCTTTGGCTGGCAGCTGTGGGCGTGTTGGGCTACATGGACTTGGGCCTCATGAGTGAGCATCAGTGCCTCTCTGAAAAGAAGGATGTTACAGTGATCAGTGATGATCCCGTTGGATCCGTTCATCTCCAGCAAGGTCTTGTCAGCTCATGATGCCATGAAGCCTCCGGCAGCGTTTCCTGTGTCTTATCCTGTGTCTATGTTTCTCACGTGAAGGGATTCTCGTATCAATTGAAGGCTGGAAGCCTTGCATGTAGCAGGATCCTCTTTATTGTTGAGGCAGATTTTGAGGCTTGGAAGCAGACTCTTCCTCTAGACTTTTAGATCTTGGAGGCCTCCTACCCTCAGTTATGTCCTCTTTACTTCCTAGAAGTGGCCTTTGAAGCTTCAAGCAAGGCCTAAACAATTTTCTTTTCGGAACAATTGGCAACTCCGTGCTCCATGGCAACTCCCAGCTCTTGGTAGCTCTTGGCAGCTCCCAAGGTACAGTCGATTGGCATGGGAGGGGCTGAAAGAGGCGGGATGTGGCACGGTGTAGCAAGTTGATCTGTTTGTCTGTTTGTTTTTGTACGGGAACAAGTCTTGCAAAAGAACACACAAGGACATCACACAATATGAAATTATGAAATGTTAGCAGTGTGACTGAACTCATTCTCATGCTTTCTGGAAATAGAGGCGAACAGCATCAGTCCCTAAGTCCCTGAGTCCTTAAGTTGTCCTCACACAGACACAATCTGTGTCTTTCGATCCAATTTGTATTCCATTCAACTCGGCTTTCTCAAATACTCTTTACTACGTGTCGGCGTAGTCATGCCAAGGACCAAAGTGGAAACTGTTCACAATTAAAAGACACTTTTAGTATGGTTGAGTTCGTAGTTTGCTGGCTATGCCGCTACGCCTCTGTTTCTCAACGTCCAGCCTTCAAGCCAGGCTTTAGACAGTACCAACGACACGCTCTTGTCCAACAGCGGTGTTCGCTCCACGGGACCAACCCAGACAGATGGTGGCTGGGCCTTGCTTGATCCAGTTCGGTTTCCCGCGCTTTCGACCTTAAGTTGTTGGAGCAGTTTGCAAATACAGTTCATTGATGTTGCTTGAATGACGAACGACTCACTTCCCCAAGATTGGCTTATCACCTTTGAATTGTGGATTGATTTCATTTGGGCTCTGAGTATGGCAAACTATATGCAAACTTTGAAACTCGGAGTCCTTGGAAGCTTTCAACTACAAACTGCTGAGTTTGATCCAAAAAGCAAGATTTGGACAGCCAATCTGTGTTTATCAAGGTGATGAGTCAGACGAAGAGCGATCCGCCAAACCGGTGAGAAGTGTGGAACAACGACGACTTCGATTTGAAAGTGATCTCAGGCAAACATCGTTGATGTGTTGAGATGTGACACTATTGGTTGACAAGACAGGACATCCTTAGACATCCTTTATTGATACAGAGGTGCCATTGCACAGTTTGAGGACTCACAGCCGTTGCAGTGAAACGATTCTGAGAGAAGGCAAAGATGTCAGGTTCTGTTGGATGCTACTATCTTGTTTCCTTGACAGGTTGACCCTCTACAAGCATTGGAATCTGGAAGAATCGATGATGCATAGCACCTCATCGGATCATGCGCAATGACATTCAATTTGCTCCCAAGGAAGATTGCCGATTGCCTCTAGCTGTGACTCCAGTTACCACCAGTTGTCACTCATTGTTGAGCACATGCCTCTTCCTACGTAGACACTCGTTTTTGCAGATACAAAATCGTACTCAGCAGCCCATCTACGCATCAATGAATGTGTGCTATACATGCATACCTTTAGATACACTACATGTAAATTGCAGAGGTAGGCGGCATATGGATTTCATCTGAAGTATGCACAATGATATCTACAATACAGATACCAATGTTTTGTTCCCTTTTTTATCTGCTGTATTCAGTACACAGTATGTCCACTTTTTGGAGAGGTTAAATTGTTGTTTAGGCAGCATTTGTCCTTCTGGGTTGGATATGATATAATTATATATATAATTATATATATATAATAACAATATGTATATATATATATATACAGACAGAATGGTTGACAATACCCATATTAATTCCAGATCAAGAATTGCATCAATCTATAGATCATGTTGCACCAAAATCCCAGCGAGTATAAAGTATCATGGTTTTTCTCGAGCGTTCAAGGCTTTTCTTGGCATGAACGCGTCTCAGTCTTTAATGAATGAAACTTGCCGGCTTTGCCACGGGCTTTGCCAAGGGGATTTGCCAAGATTACAGTACCAAGGTGCTTATGTCTACGGGACTTTTGAGCTGCACCGGGATATTGGTTTGAGAGCGCTGAAGTCTTTCTTCGCAACCTCTGGTCTTATGCCTAGCCCCTCGGACATAGCACTATGACGGGGAATCTGGAGCAGCAGTACCGAACTGTGGAGGAACCATTTATTATACAATATACAAGACATAATTGATGTATGCATTTGCTGTAGATTGATGTAGATATACATGGAAGTCATGTTTATTTCAATCACAGCTGCTGTTTCCTTGAGACAGAGTCCAGACTGCAATTAGCCAAGAAGAGAAAAGGCACTTGATGCAAGAATTTTCTTGAGTTAGTAATTATTCTATTTTTTTTGCCTTTAACGCAATTATGCCAGGCTAAATTCAATGCCCTGACGAGCAAAATCACATGCCGCTATATATATATGTATGTATATATACATACACACACACATGATTTGGTGCAATCACTTCACTTGGGCAACACGACCAGACCCTTGTGTTGAATTCTGGTTGCGCTGACTCTCAGACTCCTTGGAATGCCAAGATTCTTGCCCTTTGGATGGTCAAAGGGAGAGTCTGCAACATTGCAGGTTGTGAATTCATATTGTCACATGAATGCCGTAGTGGAAAATAGTCATTTGCCCTGCTGAGAGAACAGCTCTCATCAACTCAGCACTTTTGCACCTGTCACAGGTGACTACACCCAAGTCTTCCGGCACATGTCAGCACCTGTACGCACATCACTCCGCAAGATCTTCGCAGATCATGGAAAGGCGGGAGGTGGTCCTTCGTGCAGAAGCTGTCAGGGAATGGATTTAGGAATCCAAAGCACACACCATCCACAATCACAGTATGCAGTACACATGCCTGTCAGCTCTGTAAGATACCATTTTCAATCAAAAACGGATAACCGCATAAAGCGGCAACAAACTCTGCAAACTTTTAAGCCACGCTAGAATGCGGTTGCATTGCATCTCCATTGCAGTAGAAACTTGTCACGCGAGCACAGCAGATCAACGACAAAATATGTATGCCTTGATATGACGTGACCCTCAAATGACACAATCTCAGCTTTGGACTTGGGCATTATCTACAACTGGAATTGTCCCTGTGAATCACGAGTCGCAGATGTTGGCCGACTGTTCTTGTAGACACTGCATGAATGTAAAACCATCAGCTATTTCAAATTGATCGCATGTTTCGACTGCACACTTGGACCGTCAGAGTCACTTGCCCACATGAATCTTTCCACTTTTCTTTTCTTCTCCTGCTGGCAATTACATCATGACAAGTGGTACTTGTTTTGAGGGAACTGTGTGGACGAAATACACAAGAGTACACACATGTTTCATGAAAGCAGGCAAACACCTACACATACAGGATTTAATTTCAAATCAATTTCCGATCCGCTTTCCATGTTAGTAATGCCCGGTACTTGTAGACATACGATCATATAGTTATAATACTTGGATTAAAATAATTGTCTCTGGTGCAACATTGCAGCGCGAATTTAAACGAAGGCCAAACAAAGCCTTCAAGCCAAGTCAACTATTGCTTTTGCTCCACAGGGGGCTTATATAGATTTGCCCATGCGGTTCCTCCACCATTGACTACCATTGACTACCATTTTGATTCCTTTTCATGACTGTTTTTGTGCGTTCCCTCAAATTCTTTTTTCGTGACTGTTTTTGTGTGTTTCCCTGTTCGGTTTCACAGGGCCTTCTGAGAAATAGATTTGACCCTCCTTTTCTCCCTGACCAGCCGGAGAGTCATGTACAGGCATATGGCTTGACTGAGAATCGCATCTTCTTGGACCAGTTTGTGCAGGCAAGTTCCCCCTATTGTCTGTGCAATCAGGACTTTGGTTGAACGAATCTTGATTAGCACGGCTAGACGGAGATGCGACTGTTTGAAGGACCTGGGCAGCTTGCAGAAGGAGAATGACCTTCAGCCACAAATCTCATGTTCTGATGTTGCAGCCTGCCTGCAAAAAAAACAAGGGAGCTTGGCTGGAGGTCTTAACAAGTTTCTAGATTCTAGTCGAAGAATGTCTTAGAAGGCTTCTAGTTGAGCTGGAGGTGGGGACAAAATCTCAGAAGTGCTGCTGTTTTGGCCTCATTGTGGCGCCAAGGCCATGTCACTTTCAATGGACATAATACCTGGCCCCATTTCAGATACCAGCAGCACTTTTTATCCTGTGTAGAAGTGCAACGCTGTGCAAGTACCTGAACAAACTGATGGTATGTATCGCAAGATCTGGCAAGGACATGCAGAGTCTTAGAGATTAAGAGCAGTTCAGCCGTGTCCGCCTGCAGGTCCACATTATTTTTTCCTTGCTCTGTGGTTCCAGTTCGGCTTTGGAAGCGGTGCCTCTAGCAGAACATAAGGACAGCCTGGACAGCTTGTGTAACTATGACTCTGATACGGTCAATGGTGTCGTGGTTTCAGATCACAGCCTTGGAAGGCCGAAGGCATTGGAGAAAAGTATGGACCACAGGCCGAAGGCTATGAGGTACTCTTTCTACTGGGCTTTTGGATTCCTGGATTCCGGCAATGGTCAAAATCGCTTCTCCCCCTGCACCAGGACCATGATGCCATCAACCGCATGGAGAAAGAAGCAATGTGGGACAATTTCTATCGAGCATTTGATGCTGTCAGCAAGCCTAGACGAGTTTGGGATCATGCTTTGGTGCTTCAAAAGGCTTAAAGTTGCGAGTATCTCAGTATTGTCCATGAGCAAACTACCTTAGCAACTATTTCAAAGAGTTCACGCTATTGGACGGCCATGTTTTTGAGACCAATGCATCAGCCAATGAAGCTAGAAGAGTTCAAAATCTTTGGTCAAGCAGTGCTGCTCTTGCAGGCTTGGTGATTTTGTTGAATCTTTGTGAAAGCAAAGTTGTAGAGTTGTGTTGTGCTCATACAATTGTGGAGGGATGTAAATATCCAAATCCGTCAATGATCAATGTGATAGAAGATCAAACAGCGGTTCCAAGGGCACAGACGTCCGTATCTATTTTTCCCAGCATGGCGTAGAATGCGTAGAAGAGTATGGGGTTATATATATATATATCCTCCGCACAATCAGTCGCAGAATGCCCATCATTATCATGGAGATCAGGTGACATCCATCAGGTGACATCAGGTGACATAGCATTTCATAGCTGTCCTTGCCATCACCACCGCCACCACCACCACCAGCAGCAGTAGCATAAACAGCAGCAGCAGCAGCACGAGCACGAGCACGAGCACGAGCACGAGCACGAGCACGAGCACGAGCAGCACCAGCAAGCACCAGCAAGCAGCAGCACCAGCAGCACCAGCAGCACCAGCAGCACCAGCAGCACCAGCAGCATCAGCAGCACCAGCAGCACCAGCAGCACCACCACCACCAGTACCACCACCACGAGTACCAGGATCAGCGACATCAACTGCACCACCGGGATCACCAGTGGCAGCAGCAACTTCTGCCTTATCGGAATCGGAATCATCCTCATCATTCTCCTTGTTCTTATCATTCTGAATCATTCTCGTCATTTTCATACTTCTCAGCATTATCATCCTCATCAGAATCATCATTATTCTGGTTTCCTTCGTTCTTTTCTTCCTTTCTTTCTTTCTTTCCTTTCATTCCTTCCTTCCTTGCTTCCTTTGACCGGCCTTGCCACAGCAACTTTCCTTCTGTATTGTCACTGTACTGGCAGCAAAGCATTTTTTTTAAAGAAGAAAGCCGGAAAAGCCTGCATGATTGACATCTCCAAACCTGAGGTGATGTGTACCAATGCAGGTCTGATGCGTCAGGGCATCGTGGAGGCCGTGGAAATGGCCAAGGCTCGCCTATTCTTGACACTTCAATTTCTCGTCCTGTCTTGATTGTTTGGCTCCAGAATTCCTCTGCTTGTCCTCACCCAGCCTTTGCTGATGCCACAAATAGTGGTGCCTTGCCATATTTTTCTTTTGTCCAGTAACAGTATTAGTATATACGTACATGTTTCATCATGTTTCTAATCGCTTCTCTAACATCAAGGAACCCTGCACCATATGTGCAAAGCGGTAAACGTAGGAACTCAAGCGGCGTTCCTTCCCAAGTGCATCCCCAGAAGTTGCCAGCAATCAATAAGGGCTTTGACAAGCTGCAGCAGTTTTTGCCCTTTTGGCCTTTGCATTCAGATCCACTTGAATGTTGGCAAAGGGTCTTGGTGGCCTCAAAAGTTTT
>Ga0126342_10023630_pt1 | contig 10039 bp, 11 predicted proteins | sample Cyp1metagenome_FD_92528 | JGI IMG/M metagenome (GOLD analysis project Ga0126342, IMG submission 92528) | Coral microbial communities from Lord Howe Island, Old Settlement Bay, Australia - Cyphastrea 1 metagenome | ecosystem: Host-associated > Invertebrates > Cnidaria > Coral ... | reverse complement strand
TATGGTATGTATGGTATGTATGGTATGTATGGTATGTATGGTATGTATGGTATGTATGGTATGTATGGTATGTATGGTATGTATGGTATGTATGTATGTATGTATGTATGTATGTATGTATGTTATGTATGTATGCATGCATGCATGCATGCATGTATGTATGTATGTATGTATATATGCAAATATATATATTTACATATATACATATATACATATATATATATTTTACATATGTATATAAATACATATATACATACATATACATATATGCATGCATATATATATATATATATACATATTTATATATATATATATACACATAGTCATACATATACATTTAAATACATTTTTTTGTATACATATACACATATACACATACATGTGGATATGTATATATATATATATGTAAATACACCCATGCCCTACCTACCTAAATATAATACCCAACATTACCCAAATATTACTTACTTAGGTGCAGTGCAGTATAACATATACATTGCTTCGTCACTACCTACACATGTTCCATAGCGTACCTAAATACCTATATACAACTCATTGCGAAGCGTGCCTATATACTATATGCGTATACGGTTTTAAGCTCCCTAAATATCTTCTCCATAGACCACCTATAAAGGGGACATCAACCACTTACAGCTGCACAAGCACTGCCCATGTAGGATTGTTGTTGTTAGGAACTTTCCCCAGGCCACACGGACGGGGGGGGGGACCATCTGGCTGGGGCGGGGGCTTGGCGATCCCTGCTAAAATATACATACACACATGCATACAGTGTACATACATACATACATACATACACACACACATATATATATATGTACATACATATTTAATCGGATTTATACACGGGTTTCTTCCGAAAGCTTCCCCGAAACACGAGCGACTTGAAGGACTCCGTTGGCACATCCAAGGCTCATCGCCAATCTGAGCTTTCAGCGTGCCCATGGTGGTGGTGGTGCTGTCAGCGGTGCTGTCTATGGTGGTGCTGTTTATAGCGGTGGTACCGGTGCCGCCAGCCCAAAAGGCGAGCCCCGACCACAACTGAAGCGCTCCAGTAGCCAGCAGAGCTTAGTGTTTGGGCAGCAAGGTGTTTGGCCCCCCAAAAACTATCAAGATGAGTGTTTGTGCACTGGAAAGTGGCAGAGTTCAAAGGATCAAGCTGCCTTTTTGGGACAGATGGCGCAACTCCCACTTATTTGCAAAATCAGGCTGGGAATGCCCACATAGATGGCGCAACATCCTCATATCTCCGGACATCCATAAACCAACCTAACCAAAATATGCCACATAGATGGAATCTCTCTCTATAATCTCTCTCTCTCTCTCTGTCCTGTCTCTGTCCTGTCTCTCTTTCTCTCTTTCTCTCTTTCTCTCTTTCTCTCTTTCTCTCTTTCTCTCTTTCTCTCCGTCTCTCTGTCTCTCATTCTCTCTCTCTCTCTCTCTTTCTCATTTCTCTCTCTCTCTCTCTCTTTCTCTCTTTCTCATTTCTCTCTCTTTCTCTCTCTTTATTTTTTTTCTGTCTCTCTGTCTCTCTGTCTCTCTGTCTCTCCGTCTCTCGTTCTCTCTCGTTCTCTCTCGTTCTCTCTCGTTCTCTCTCGTTCTCTCTCCTTCTCTCTCGTTCTCTCTCGTTCTCTCTCGTTCTCTCTCGTTCTCTCTCTGTCTCTCCGTCTCTCGTTCTCTCTCTGCTCTCGTTCTCTCGTTCTCTCGTTCTCTCGTTCTCTCGTTCTCTCGTTCTCTCTCTCTCTGTCTCTCTGTCTCTCTCTATCTCTCTCTCTCTCTCTCTGTGTCTCTCTGTTTGTATATACGCATACATATACACACGCGTATATACGTGTGCGTATAATATAAGTGTGTATGGACTTATGGAAGCAATGCCACATTTGCATATTTGCAATATTTGCATCTTTCCCCGTGTGCGGCTTGGGCAGGCCGACCTCATGCCTGGTGATTGGCCGATTGGCCGATAGATGCATTCATTCCTTAGATGTAGGGGATCAGATAGCGAGGAATGTTCGGATGATTTCGTTGCATTTTTCTTTGTGGTCCTGCTATCCCACCGCTTCGAATTCACAAAGTCTTGGAATTGAAAATTCTACCAGTGGTGCTGGCCAGAGTTCCTGCACTCACTATTCTAAAAGGTCTCTTGGCAAGATGTCTGTACAAACCTCTACAAGCCATCCCTTCTAAAAAGGACCTCCTTGTCAAGATCGCTGCACAAGATCTCCTTGATTTTAAAAACGAGCACCGTGCCACAGCGAGAGCTATGCGACAGGCCCAAAGTGCCGAAAGGGTTGCACCAGCAATGTCAAGTCCGCGAGCCAGATGACATGCCCAAATTGACGAGAGGATTGCGCAGTGGATCTCAAAATTCACACCGCGCCACAAGGAGCCGTTGCGCAGAAAGTGACGAGAGGGTTGCGCGAACACATGATAGATTTTCACAAAACAGTGCGCGCACCACGAAAAATGAAGATTGAAAAAGTGAAAAGCGACGTTTTACCTAGGTCATCCTAGGTCTCAGCCAGCTTTTCATCGAATCGAGGTCTACAAAGAACTGCGCCACGAAAAATGAGCCCGAGGCATCCGAAGTCCTGCACTTGCCACACGGAATCATCACCATGTCCCAAATCAAATTCGACGACGGTTTCACAAAACGCGACTTTCGACCCTTTCAAAACATCGTCCGAGTTCCCCCAAAACGGCGCCTGCCACACGACATGACCTCCAAAGCACCTCTCATTTTGACCCACGCCTGCCAGCGTTTTAGCAGCGTGCACAAGTGCGAACGCATCTTTTGGATTCTTTTCGATGTTGCACCACGTGCCCGCCTTAGGCCTCTTCTGCTTCCATCACTAAGCGTTTGCAGGTGAACTTTCAAGCAACTCGGAGATGTGGCACCTTTTTTGGGGACCTGGATGGGTAATGGTGGGTTTGGAATGGGGTATACTAGCTTTAGATTGCAAACAACTAACTATAGACTTTCATGATGATCTATGATGATCTATGATGTACTTCGGTTTGGATGGTACGTCTTGGACATAGCCGTTGCAAACGGTTCCCAGAAATTATCATCTCTAACCAGTCGGGGTTTCCCGTTTCCCATCGAGCTTCATTGACCACTGTTAGTGGGGACTATGTCCAAGGTATGACGGTCAAAAACCAAACTATGATGCTTCAATGCCTTTTCAACTTTTTAACGCCTTGTATAGTAGCAGAATTTTCCAGGATAACTTTTGTTTGGCTTGGTGATATGGCACGCCTACTTGGCTTGGGCATTGAACTGCCAAGCTGTCCTTTCGCAAAGATGCTGAACCCAGACAGGGCCATGGAGAGGAGATGATTGTGGACAATTGTTGGGATATAGGAGGAATTGTCACCGCCAATATTATTTCAGGGTCGGTCTCCAAATTGAGGATGCCCCAAAATGGCAATTTTAGCAGAGAAAATCATGAACCATTTGCGTCAATATGGCCTATTTAACCGTTTCTCGCGAACCAATTGGGATTGATTTATGGCATGGGGCTTGCCCAATTGAAGGCCTTGCGCTTGCAAGAATACCTCGGTCACAATTTTGACCCGCTCAGCAAGTAAGCCGGCAGAAAGCAGTTAAGGTTTACGGATAGTTGCGCCCATGCTTCAAAATGTTTCATGACAAATCCCATGATCTGAGCCACTTCTACACCGCAGCTCCCTTTTCTGGGGAGGGAAGAAGCGGGCGCCAGGGACACCAAGAACCCAAGGCATCTACAAATCGTCAGTAGGAGTATCTTTGGTAAGTGGAATGGCATGGCTTGGTCATTGGGCATTATTCCGCCCCTAGCGATTGGGGACCAAGTTGGATTCTATGAAGTGAGGTACGTCCCCATTTGGGATGAGAGATGGTAAAAGCATTTGGGCAAAAAAAACGTTTCTGATGCATAACTGATAAGCCAGTTACAAGTTATACCGGCTGGTAATTTAACATAGTTATTGAAAATGGCCCATGTATAGTAGTATAGTTGATTTACTTATTAAACATAGTGACTTTCCATAGCTGTTTGTATGTTTACCAGAGGGCATGTGGAGGTTTCCCAGTTGGATATGTTTTTTTTTTCCAGTGACCTTCATCCCCGAGGGGCGAATTAAGGAATCAGAACGAACGTCTGCGATCTCAAGACACTTGGCCCAGAACAAAAATGGCGGGATGGCCTCCACTTACCACAAGTATAGAACTCAAATGGGTGTATGTATACAAGTGTGTATATACATATTTAATTATCGAAGGAAGTTGGGAAGCAATCTTCCGAGTTACGGATGACTTTTATTGAAGTGACTTTACATCACATAACAATACATCACGTAACGACACATCACATAACACTATATGACGAAGGGTGATGACGAAGGGTGTTGACAAAGGGTGAGGACGAAGAGTGATGACGAAGAGTGATGACGAAGGTGGTGACTGAGGGAAGTGGTGTGACAACGGAGGGACGTCAATGACAAAGGGTGATGACGAAGGAGGTTGAGGTGGTGGCTAATGGAAGTGATGACCCTAGGGCAGTGGTGACAAAGGGAAGTGGTGACCTAGGGAAGCCTCTGTGTTCTGCAACGAATGGTTGTTCAAAAGTGCGTAGCTCTATGCGCTTGTTGAATCTCTGGTTGCAGATCGAAGTGGAGTAGCTGCATGATTGTTGCCGTGTTCTGTTGCCATGTGCAAAGAGAGATGCGGGTTAGCGACGTGATGCTGCGAAACGCATTGTAATGGCTGCATGACTGTTGCATGGGGTTTGTTTGGGGAGGAAGCCGGAGAACGAAACCTTGTGTTTTTCCGTGTAAAGTGGCTGCAGGCGGCGATGAAGGGTACCTTGTGTGCGGCGGTTGCGGCTGCGGCCGTTCCGAGCGTAATCGGTTCCTCCTTTGTGTTCTGCAAAAAGTGGTTGTTCATGTGTGCGTAGTTCTGTGCGCTTGTTGAATCTCTGGTTGCGGATCGCAATGTAATGGCTGCATGATTGTTGCCATGTTCGGTTGCCATGTGCCTAGAGAGATGCGGGTAAGCCACGTGATTCTATAAAACGTATGGTAATGGCTTCATCAGGGTTCCTTGCTGCTGCAGCTGTCTGCAAGGTACTATTGTTTTTTGCAGCTGAGAGTCGCGAATCGTATTGAAGTGGCTGCATCGAGGTTGCGATGGTGATTTGTCAATAGATTTTCCGCGGGTAGTGGCTGCATCGTAATACTTTGTTACTTTGTGAAAGCTGTGTACTACAAAGTAGTACTGGGGATTCCTTTTTCAAGCTTTCTAGTACAAAGTAGTACTGGGAAGTGCTTTGTGCAAGCTTTGTAGTACAAAGTAGTACTGGGAAGTGCTTTGTGCAAGCTGTGTAGTACAAAGTAGTACTGGGGAATACTTTGTGCAAGCTTTCTAGTACAAAGTAGTACTGGGGATGCTGGGGAATACTTTGTGCAAGCTTTCTAGTACAAAGTAGTACTGGGAAGTACTCCGGGCAAGCTTTGTAGTACAAAGTAGTAAGTAGTACTGGGAAGTGCTTTGTGCAAACTTTGCAGTACAAAGTAGTACTGCGACGTGCTTTGTGCAAGCTTTGTAGTACAAAGTAGTACTGGGAAGTACTCTGGGCAAACTTTGTAGTACGAAGTAGTACTGGGAAGTACTGTGTGCAAGCTTTGTAGTACAAAGTAGTACTGCGACGTGCTTTGTGCAAGCTTTCTAGTACAAAGTAGTACTGGTCAATCCTTTGTGCAAGCCTTCTAGCACAGAGTAGTGCTGGGAAGTACTCTGGGCAAGCTTTCTAGTACAAAGTAGTACTGGGAAGTGCTTTGTGCAAGCTTTGTAGTACAAAGTAGTACTGGGAAGTGCTTTGTGCAAGCTTTGTAGTACAAAGTATTTTGTAAGGGCTCTTCTGTGTAAATGCATCTGTGCTCAAGCTTCTGTGTGCAGAAGCTTCCTGGACCCAACTGTTTTTGTGCAAGAGACTTCTCTCTGACAGTAAAAGCTTTCTGGTGCGCAGAACGGCTGAGAGAAGTTAATAAGAACTTCGAGGAGATGAGAAAGGTTGGTCAGTGCTCGGATGAGAGGAAAACAGTTGAGAAAATTTATTTGGATGACATGTGAGAACAGATGGGATGAGATGAGAAGAGCTGAGATGAGGTGAGATAAGGTGAGAAGAGCTCACGTGGTTTGAGATGAGCTGAAGTGTGAAGTGTGAAGTGCGGGGTGTGAAGAGCGCAGTGTGAAATGTGAAGAAGGTGTTCGCTTGGCGTTGCATTGCGCCGGGGTTGCGCGCAGGTCATGTGCTTGGACAACAACAGTGCAACGGGTTCGCACAAAGCACGCACGCACGGGCCTGGCTGGCGCACGGCGCAGGCAAGGTCTATAGATGAGAAAGGTCTTATAGTATAACTCTAAGGGAACTTCCGCCCCGCCTCGTGCGGGCACTACTGATATATATATATATATATTAATATATATATATATATATATATATATATTAATATATATATATATTTATATTATATTTATTTGTTTTATTTTTTATTTATTTATTTTTTTTATTTATATATTTATTGATTAATTTATTTATTTTATTTATTTTTTTTGAAATATTTATTTATTTAGTTTAAATCAGTATATATATATACATAGATAGTATATAATATTTGTTTTTATTATTATTGTTATTGTTGTTGTTGTTATTATTATGGTTGCTTTTGTTATTATATATTTGTAATTGGGGGTGCCAATCTAATCTATTTTTTTTTTTAATCTCCTCTAATCCAATCCAATCCACTCTACTCTTTTCTAATCTCATCTCATCAATTCTAATCTAATCTGAAAACATTTGTATATATAAATATATAGATTTGTACACTGTACGCCGGTCGATAACTACCAGGCCCCGTACCATCCCATACCTACTGTTAATTGTTTTTAATTTTGAAACCAACTGATGGCTGGTAACCCATTTGATGAGCCTTGCCACTGCATTTGCAGAGCTCGTCCAAAGCGCCCTTGTTTGTATCCAGACACCAACCCTGGTCTTGATGGTGGCAATTTCCAGGCCCCGAAAATTCAATCATCAATAAAACAAACAAAGACACAACTAGAAGGTTCCAACGCAAATTTCATGGGGGTTTTGACCGACAATCCATTGTTGCTTCAACACATTTTCTCCTATGTTAATGTTTTTTTGAATTTATTTTCACCACTCCATAATTTTTTGAACAAACTATTTCCCCCTATGGCATTTTCACATTATTTTCTCACTGATATTCCCAAAGCGTTGGGATTTCCAACCCTCCCAGCTGGGTTTCTGGGTGTCCAACAGCCGTTCTCCGCCGATCTCAGACTACTCCGTGGGTTCCGGCAGTGCAAGACGCAACAGCGCAAGGAAAAGTTCCTTCGCCCAGTAAGGACTGGTGTTTGGAATGGTATTTACTCCCCAATACACAAGAGAACTAAGGAAAAGCGCAATTTTTTAGTATGCAAATTCAGTGTAAATTATCTAAAGACAATGGGTTTCGTGATGTTTAACTGGATTTACTGGTGTTTTAAATGGGGTTGAATGATGATTTTAACTGGAGGTTATAACCACCAACTGGGATTTCATGGGATTTGATGTGGGAAACCCAATGCCATAGACCATCCCCAGGTCATTACCATTTTTATGGCTGGGAGTGAAACCATCCCCACACTGGAGTTGTTCATGGCATTGGGATCCCCAAATTGACTTTTCAACCATCCAAAGGGCGACCTAATTTTGACCCATTCCAGAAGTGCCTAGAAGTACCATGAAGTACAAATCTTTGTAGTTTCTATGTTTCGTATATCGCAGGTAGATTCTGTTAGGGTAGGTAGAGATATAGATAGATAGGTGGGTAGTTGGGTAGGCAGGCAGATAGAGTGATGTATACATGGGACAAGCCGTATCCATCAATCACCCCAACCTAAAATCTTCATCTTTACCATCATGTAATCATGCAAGTATCATCCTCAGCTTATAACGCATACAAACAATGAATATATATATATATATAACAATATATACACTAAATGCCATTTGTAAATGACATTATATAATGACATCAATTTGCAGAGGAGCCCACCCAGGGGCCCACCCAAAATCCATGACATGACCGTCCACAAATCCCCACGGCCACGTGAGGCTTCGTCCGTGGCGCCTTAGTCGAGGAAGAGGAGAGGGCCCGCTCCACCGCGGCCCAGTTTCATCGCTCCCGGCTGTGGCGGTGTACATTTTGCAAGGGGAAACAATTAGTTGAACTTGGGATGATTTACCGATTTACCTATAAAAAATCGTGACTTTCTAGAGCTACGTTAAACAACGGGAGTGTAGCAACATTCTTTTGAGATTTCACTGGCATTGTTTGGTACTAAAAAGATCTAAAAAGCACCTTTTCGAAACTTTCCATGGGAGTATCCCACGATACATCCGACGCGTCCAAATCCGCTGGTATTCCCCGCCAGCGACCAAATGGCCTTCCGTTTATCGCTGAGGCAGCCAGAGTGACCTTCATGAAGAATGGGGTCGAAAGGAAGATCCTTGGTGGCCTTACGAATCTGAATCTAGGTCATTCCTGGGCCAAGGTGGCTTTTCCCTGATGGTGCTGGAGGGGGAACCTTTGCAGGAAAGCTTTTCGTCAAGTCACACGAATTCATTGACTCAGGATTTCCGCGTCGAGCTTGGCATGGCAAATCAAGCTGGGGGACTTTGTAAGTTTCTCGCTTGCAGCCGCGGGGTGTCATAGTTTCACTCAAATAGATTCTGGTCAAACAAATTTTGTAATTGTGTTGTATTCAGGATCTTTTCATATATCACTCTCCCATTTGTTGAGTTGTATAGTTTTGACACCTCTACCATGACGATTCTGACGTATGCCCGGCCCGGTCTGTTCTAAGTTCTGGTCTGAGGATCGAGCTTCTTTACCAACTTCGTCATGCTCTTGATTGCTACCTGCCTTGTATAGGGATCACTTATCCACCGTTCCACCGTGTTTTTCGTCAGGTCGGGAATGCGGTGCTGTTGGGCGTGGAAATTGACATCTCCTCCCGAGTCGGTCAGTACGAAGTCTCTTGGTGACGCGAGAAGTGACAGGGGTATGGATGAGGGATATGAACAGAGAGAGGTCCACTGTCCGACGTCCAGTTATTTAGGTTGTCCCCAGCCATATAGCATATGGTGGTCAATTATTCCCCACATTGACGTGTGGGGTTTTTGTTTTTAGTGCTGTATCCGCTCCTTCCTTCCTCCTGCCTGTCCACCCACATCCTCACACACACACATCCCACACCTCACACACACATATCCCACACACAACACACACACACATCACTCACACACACACATCACTCACACACACACACTCACACACACACACATCTCACTCACACATACATCGAACACACACAACTCACAAACATATCCCACACACAACACACACTCACACGCACACATCACTCAATCACTCACTCACTCACTCACTCACTCCCTCCCTCACTCACTCCCTCACTCCCTCCCTCTCTCCCTCACTCACTCACTCACTCACCTACCTCACTCACTCACTCACTCACTCACTCACTCACCCACGCACGCACGCACGCACGCACGCACTCACTCACCCACTCACTCACTCACTCACTCACCCACCTTCACTCATCCACTCACTCACCTTCACTCATCCACTCACTCACCTTCACTCATCCACTCACTCACCTTCACTCATCCACTCACTCACCTTCACTCATCCACTCACCCATTCACTCACTCACTCACTCACTCACTCACTCACTCACTCACTCACTCACTCACCTTCACTCACCCACCTTCACTCACCCACTCACTCACCCACTCACTCACCCACTCACTCACCCACTCACTCACCTTCACTCACCTTCACTCACCTTCACTCACCTTCACTCACTCACCTTCACTCACTCACCTTCACTCACTCACTCACTCACTCACTCACTCACCTACCTCACTCACCTACCTCACTCACCTACCTC
>Ga0126342_10023629_pt1 | contig 10039 bp, 7 predicted proteins | sample Cyp1metagenome_FD_92528 | JGI IMG/M metagenome (GOLD analysis project Ga0126342, IMG submission 92528) | Coral microbial communities from Lord Howe Island, Old Settlement Bay, Australia - Cyphastrea 1 metagenome | ecosystem: Host-associated > Invertebrates > Cnidaria > Coral ... | reverse complement strand
TCTACGTGGACCTTGTGCATTGGAACAAGCAGGCATGAACCCGCAGCAAAGACGCAGCATCCGAGCGGTGCACTCGCAAACCTTCTTCTGGATGCACCACCAGCATGATGTGGTTCAGACTACGCATGGTTCCAGACCTGGTGACCCGTTCGCAGATGTGATATTTAGCTATGTCTGGGCTGTGGTGTTGAAAAAGTTGCAAGATTTCATGCAGCAGCAGAACATCCTCAGTGCATTTCCGTCCAGACCCACATTGATGCTTTTCACAGATGATCCACCAGAGGCAGCTACCCGTGAGCAATTTGTCGGACCAACTTGGATGGACGATTTATGTGTCTGCGTGGAGGGACATTGTCCTGCGCAGACCATTACAAGAGCGTCTCTGGCGACGGGCCGCCTCCTTGAACTCTGCATGGAGCATTGTATGACTCCGAATTTGCAGCCAAACAAAACTGAAATCCTCTTCTCTCTACGTGGAGAGGCGTCGAGACAGCACAAGAAAGAGCTCTATGGGGTACACGCGACTGGTCACTTACCAATCGTCTGCGAATATGGCACTTTTCAGGTTCCTGTCGCATCGAGGTACTGTCATCTTGGAGGGCTTGTACACCATGTGGCGGATCAACAGGCCGAGATCAAACGAAGAATCGCCATTGCTAATACTGCAATGACACAACACAGCAAACTTGTGTTCCGCAATTGGGCAATTCCCTTGATGAAGCGGGTACAATTGTTTGAGGCGTTGATCTTGAGCAAACTGCTGTATGGAGCCGACACATGGATAGTCACAGATGACAAAACAGAAAAGTACTTCCATGCGGCCACCATCAGACTATATCGAAGACTCCTCCCTGTTCTACATGACCAGCATCTACATGATCTTGAAGTTCTAGCACAGGTAAAACTACCGAGCCCCATTGAACTCCTTCGCCGTGCGAGACTGCGCTATGTGGCCACGCTACTGCACAGCGGACCGCGACGAGAGTGGGGACTACTCGAGCAAGATCGGCAGTGGATCCTTCTGGTTGAAGAAGACATGAACTGGGTATGGAAGCAGCTCCAAAATAGCTCAAGTCTTGGCCGGCCCCAAGATCATTGGGCTCAATGGCATGGTCTGATCTTACACCACCGAACGTACTGGAGGAAACTTGTTCGCCGTGCATGTGAACATGCCATCCTTCAAAGAAGCAATGAGTGGCATATCCTGCACTTTCATCATCTTGCGGTACAAGGACTCAGAGCTTTCTTTGAGTATGTGCCACATGACGAGGAAGAAGCAGAAGACACTGGAGTTACATTTGGATGTCTTGCCTGCCGCAAACGATGTCGTTCCCATGCAGGCGAAGCAGCACACATGTTCAAGGTCCACCATCACTATGCCAGCAGACGCAGCTTGGTGGACTCGACAAGCTGCCCAGCTTGTCTCAAGGAGTACCACACTATGGAAAAGATAACGGCACACTTGTATTACCCCAAAAGATGCAGACGCCTCCTGCAAAGCCGCAATTACACCTGCGCTCCAGAACCAGGTACAGGTTCTGCCAGGGACAGAAAGTTGAAGAACCAACATGATCGACTTCTTCCACCTCTCCGCCTTGAAGGACCGCAGCAACCTGCTCCGCGGCTTAGGGAGGACCCTGGCATTGACAATGACCTGCACATGGCAATCATGGAAATCTGTATTGATGCGCCTACGATGACGGACGCTATGAATCAGATACAGAATGAAGCGAGGGTACGAGCTATCTCCTGGACTACCTGGACGCGCACTTTGCACTTCTTTGAGGACTCCCTGAACGATGCGGACGTTGATCACTGGAGGGTCACCATTGCGCAGGTCAAGCAAGAGCTGAGCACTCTGCGACAACCGCGCGAGTGGGGACTGGATGAGCCGCTTCGCAAGGAGATCAAGATCAGTGAGACCAGAGCAGCCCTCGAGCGTGAGTGCATGGACTTTTGCAGTGACAGACTGGAGCATGTATCCTGCGATTCCTAGGGCGTTTGGGCGGCACCGTGTGTTCCTTCACCTTTTTGCAGGACGCCGACGTCGAGGGGACCTTCAATTTTACCTTGACAACATGCCTCCGCCGAGTGCATACGTGCTTCACGTTGTCAGCGTTGACATTGTGATTGACCCTGTCTGGGGTGACGCTACTGCCACTCAGACAAGGACGTACTGGCTACGTATGGCGCAGGAAGGCTTCATTGCAGGGTTCATTGCAGGGCCTCCCTGCGAGACTTGGTCGAGAGCACGCGGAAAACAAGTGGCAGGACAACAGAAGGAGCAGCATGCTCCACGAATTGTCAGGACGGAGGAACACCTTTGGGGCCTTCCCAGCCTGGCTCTGAAGGAACTAGTCCAGGTTGCCACTGGTAATGAGCTGCTTACCTTCACTTTGTTATTGGCTTCTGTGATGGTCCAAACGGGCGGCCTTGGCATTGTGGAGCACCCAGCGGAACCCGAGGAAGAACAGGCGGCAGCGATTTGGAAGCTGCCATTTGTTCAGGCGCTCCTTGCGGCTCCTGGAGTTACCAGGCGTCGACTGGCACAAGGGCTCTTTGGCGCCCCGTCGCCGAAGCCGACGGACCTCCTGGTCATCAACCTTCCCGACCTTGCGCTTGAGCTGAGACAGTGGATGACTAGATCGGCTTTGCCAAAGGGTAAGGCGATAGGTCTGAGCCAAGAGGGCAATTGGAAGACAGGATTCCTGAAGGAATACCCGCCCGCTTTTTGCGGTGCAATGGCCACTGCAATTCGCAAGGGCCTTGATAGCATGGAGATGGCAGCACAAGCTTCCCCTTCGCCGGAAGACCTACAGAGATGGACAGCCATGAATTTGGCTACGTACAGCAGACATCTCGGCACAGACTTTGCGAAGTAGGAACTGCCATCTTTCGAATTCATTGACAGCACCGGTCGCAGCGTAAAGCATCAATGGACCGTGGGAAAAAAATATATGGTCGTTCCATGTCGTTCCAGTGAAACGCTTGAGGTGATGAACTGATGGAACCTTAGCCTGGATGCTGTCAACATAAGATCTGGGGTGATAAGCTACAGAAATGCAAAGCCTACTGCAATGCAAAATAATGGATCAGGAGTCAGGAGCAAAGAATTGGGTCATTTTGGCAGCCAAATTTGATCCACGACAGTGATCTTGTTATTGACAGGCAGGGCGTTGGCGCTGACAATGAATACTCATGTCTATAGCGAGAAGAGCTACTGGCAACATTCCTTTTAGATCCTTTTAGTAGATCATGAACATGGTCCCCAATGAGGATTCCTTGGAACTGTCATCATCCCAATTATAAAATGTATGTACATCCCTGAATATCGGCTAAGCAATCACATTGTCAGTGTCTCTCAAAAATGTAAGGAAATTATCATAAGATGATGATAAATTATGGGTTTGTAGGTTACCTGGTCTATTAACAGTTAAACTGTCTTGCAATAGGGCACCCCATGCCGTCTTATATTTGTCATGTGCTGCGGGTATCCCATACATTTGGACAAACCCAAATTGTCATACTGTTGAATATAGCCGATCCAAGTATGGCCGGTGTCATATCCCCATTTATTCACTTACTTCAATCCCCCATATTTTCAACGAACCACGACCGCGTTGACATCAACTGGTTGGTTTCACCCCTGAACCTTCCTTTTTTGGGTGGAATGTTGATTGGAAAAAGAGCAAATCCCCTTCAGTAAACCCAGGTATACCCATGACCCTCTGGTAATTCAACAGTTAGCTGTGGAAAATCAGCATGTTTAATAGGTGAATCATCTATAATCATCTATAAATGGGTCATTTTCCATAGCACTGTCGAAATGTTGGGTACCAGTTATCATCATCACAATTTTAGATTGACTAATTACTATCCCATAATCATCCCAGTCATGAAAAAACAACACCTGTATTCATTGCCGGAGGATTCTCCATGATTCATTCAGCTCAGTCACTGTGCCAACTCTTTCTGGCAGCTCCGAGGGCCTCTTCATTTCGAGTTCGCGCCTGCCGGAAGCGTAGCACTGCCGGCGTAGCTGGTGTCATGCAAGAGATTGAGCAAACATATCGTCCAAAGATCTAGGTAAATCATAATAATTCACTAATCTGAAATATTGTTATTTTGGGATAGTTACTTGAATCCTAACCATCATTCCAGTGAGGTCGCAGTGAGGTCATCATAATTTACCCAGAAAGATGTAGAAATATGTCTGAAGTATGTAAATATACTGTATCTCACTGATACTTACTTTATTTTCTGATGTTCTAACGCTCACGTGCTGAAAACCCCATTGCCCTCCACCTCCACAAACTCCCCTGAGAGGGGGCTCTCTCTGAAAATGGGGGATAACCCCTATATCCACTGGCTAATCATCATTTCCTTACTTACAGTAATTTCTACAAGTTGGTGGGTATCTATAGCTCCAATTTCAGACATACCAGATATCATATCAAGTTGGTTAGTCATATCCCGTCAAATATCCTGTAAAAATTTCCCGTTGTTGTTAGTTATATTAACCCAAACAAACCAACCACCATTGGGGATAATTGTGTTCCTACAGTCCGTTGGTTAATCATCGTTTTTTACGTGGAAACTATATATATACACCATATATTGGTGGTACTAGTATTGATAGTCCATTTTCAGACCGAAACCCAAATATCATAGTTTATGGTTATATATCCCATGTTATCCCCGTTATAGGTTGTCCCCATTATGTCCTCATTACATCCATTTGGGGTATGGCCATTTGGGGGTATGTTTTACCATTTTCAGACACACATCCATCTTATATATCATATTGTTCGTTTTAGTTATAATTAATAGATATATATATATATATACACATAACCATAGTACATCCCCATGTTTTTTCCATCAAATCCCCATTTGTTCATGGTTAAATCCCCAATTCTCATTGTCTATGTGAGCTGGGAGAATCAAAGAAACCCATTCAAAGTATCTAAAAATGCTGTCTATATACGTTATATCCCAGTGTTGTTGCCTATATCCCCATTATCTAAAATGACCATTTCACTTGGGGCCAAGGATCAAATGTTTCACCCACTCGTGATGCTCAAAGTCCACCGCATGGGGCCCCACTTCGATGAATTTTCGCAGCCAAACCTTGGCTGCAACATTCATTTGGATGAGTTGATGGTCAAATGTCTTATAGATCATCTGAATAGTTACAATAGTCTATAAAATCGAGCCCGAAACTCCTTTATGGATTCTTTGCAACATGTGGTTAGGTAAACCTGCGAATCACAAGGTGGCCAGGTGTTGTGGAGCACCCATGCTGAGCAGCATGTTGCACAGCCAGCCAGCCAAGGAGATTTGTTAGCAGTTGTTAACCACTGATCATATTCTATATCTAGGTGGCTAAAGGACATCTCAGACTGGTCAATGTTGAACGGTGAATGTGTATATATGTGTGTATATATATAATGCCTATGAAGCAAAGGATGTTCATCCCCAACCAGCTGACAGGTTAACAACCAATGGCCGATTTTCCATCGCTGATGTTGACAATAATGTGGCATTTACATGGGCTCTTTTCCGTTTTCCGCTTGCGGAATGGAAAGTTGAGATATAGATATCGATACTGAGATATTACAGTAGATACTAGATATTGGATATTAGATATTCAAAATTACATATTAGACATTAGACATTAGATATTATACAGACATAGACAATAGACAATAGATGAGAGATAACAGATCATGGATACTAGATAAATAATAGACAATAGATAATAGATATAACAGATATAATAGATATAATAGATATAATAGATATAATAGATATGATGGATATAATAGATATAATAGCCATAATAGACAATATAATAGGTATAATAGGCGATATAATAGACGATATAATAGATGATATGTTAGATATAATAGACGATGTAATAGATAATATAGACGGTAAAATAGATATAATAGACGATATAATAGATATAATAGATATAATGGACGATATAATAGATATACAGTAATAGACGATAAAATAGATATAATAGACGGTACAATAGATATCATAGATATCAAAGATATAATAGATATAATCGATATAATTGATATGATAGATATTATAGATATAAATGATATTATATATATTATAGACATTTTAGATATTATAGTATAGATTACAGATAATCGATGTGTATATATATACACACTGTATATACACATGCCGCATATGCCCATTATCGTTGATGAGGTACCTTTAACGCTGATTTCCAGTGGCTTAAAATGTGTGACCCCAAAACCATCCAAAACTTTTGGTTTCCCCACGGAAAATTGCACATGTTACATGTTGGACGATTTTGGGCTCCCTCAAGAAATCTCCAAAGTCGTCCTCGATGTCTCCGAGCGGCTCCCAGAAGGAAGTCGGTAGTGGGAAACTGCTCCCCCGTGGTCAGTGAAACTCCTCTGCGGCAAGCAATTTCCGAGGTGCCACATTGCAAAAGGAAGGGAGTTGAGCATGGTTGAAGTAGTTTTCATGGCTCACCTCACCTCAGAGATTCTGCAAAAAATGATAAAAATACTACTATATGAATATTAATTATATGTATTCATGTTATTTTATTTTTCAGTCCACCTCAGCAGAGCAACTGCAATAATATTGCTCGGGCTATCCCTCCAACAAAAATATGAGGATCCGGGATAACCAACTTGCTTCCTTCGCGAAACGTCACTATCCTCTGCTTGTGCTCGGGAAAACCAGGCGGGGTCAATCTCAAAATCATAGCAAAAAACATGGGATGATCGAATACGAAAAAGCGGAGAAAACAATCCGCCACCAGTGGTCCACACTTCTTGTCATGCACCTACCATGGACTCCAGGCGCTCCACCCACCTTCGGTGTATTCCCTCTGCATGGACGGGTCGATACTGAGCACCTGGCGCTGTTGGCACACTCTGAGACGGTTCCAGTACACACCAAAACTCACCAAGAGCCCAAGAGCTCCGGGTTTACCAAAAAATCTTCAAAAAACATCGGGTTTTGGGAGGTTCATTCGGATCTTCAAACAGTTCTGCCTCTCCGTAAGCATAGACATCGGCTTTGTCCACATAGTTGGCAATGTGCTCTGGCCGCATATGCCTGGGCGTTTGGCTTCGTCCAGGTGCCTTGCCATATTTCGGAAATGATGAACCACCCTATTGTTGGACAAAGAAAAGTATGGGACCAAGGAAAAAGATTCGGATTTCTGTTCCCAGCGAAGTCTTGGCAGACCAACCCTAGAAAAGTATCATTTTCATTCATTTTCTCTAATGGCCTTGCAGAAACACAAGGTAAATCTGCATAGCTTGAAGCTAAATGTTCTACAAATTTCATTGCTTCTCCCAGCAACTTCCAAGTTCCACCAGTTTCGACCATGGCACTTGGCTGCATCGAAACGGAAGCCTGAGACGCCACAGCTCTTCCTAAGCATCCGGGTCAAGCTGGGAGAAATCCCGCAATTCAAACTAAAATGCAAACAACACGAACTGGGAATTAACCAGCCTAAATAGCGAATATGACTGACAAAAATTGAAAATTCGCCAAAATGAATTGGAATTTAAGTTTGGCCAAAATGGCATCTGACCCGTAAAAAATTGGAATTTACCCGGCAATCAAAAAAGATACAAAAAAATAGCAATTTACATGTCCCCCAAAAAAATGTGCTTTTCGTTGGCCGGTTCAGTATGCACAGATACACCATCATTTTTTGGGGAGGGTATCTTTTTTTCGACCATCACCAGGCCAGAAGTGGCCATGCATGCGAGCCGCAGTTTGGCCACATGGGCATTGTGCACTGAAACCACTTTGGGGGCACCACCCTGCCACGGTGCCACTTCAGGTGGAACCGAATAGTGAGAGATCCCCGCTTTTTGGGCAACGCCCGGATTGGGTTGGTTATGTACAACATTTTGGAATACACTTGAAGACACCAACCCTTGTCTTTGCTGGATCTACACCTATTTCTTGATGGTTAGATCTCCAGGTGCTAGTAGCATATTTGCTGCCCACCTCAACCATTTTGTTGGTGTTCCCTCTCATTTGCTGATCAAGACCCAAATTCAGCTCTATATATATATAATATACCCAATTGGATCCAATTTGCTGATATATTATGCTGCTTATGCTGTTTACTCTCAATCCTCAGTTTTGGTCCTTTTGGTGGTTACAAAGTGACAAACGCATTCTGAACGCATTCTTACGTGCGAAAACCCCTGTGCTAGGGTCGTGGGAATCGGTTCACGGTCATGGGAATCCCATTTCATGGGAATCCAACCAAAAAGGTTAAAAAAAAAAAACATACTATGACTATGAGAATGGATTGGATTGACGACCATCCCCCATGGAAAAACAACCCATGTCTTGATCACGGCACATATCAAGATCCCCCCCATTCCTTTGCTGACGGCCTTTAGCTCGGACCATTCTCCGCAGCCCCAACCCTCCATGCGCTGCTCGCCATCCCAATCGTCTCCTAGGGCTCAAAACTGAGGTTTGGGGGTTCTGACATTGAACCAACCAAATTGAAGATTTAAAGTCCGATAGTTCACGTATGTTTTTTGATAACCCACCAATTTCTGGCGGAAATTGGTAAATGAGGTATGGTGTCTAGTTGGTTGTGCCACATTGGTCACGAGGGTTGCACCAACGTAGTCAAACAATCGAAAATCCGGATGGTAAATGGTAAAAACGATCCATCTATGGATATAAATGGTGGATTTCATATGGCCATGCAAACAACACCTCTCTGGAAGAGAACATCCTTACACCATGGGACTGGTTGATCATGTGTTAACAAAAGATACCATCTGGGGGGTTCAGCTGAGTTCAAGGGGTATCAACCAGGGATTTGTGGTCAAGATTCAGGTGGAAAAGACACACCCTTCAAGCCATGCGGACAAAAGACCTCTGTGGGGTTTGGGTGAGCTGATTATCCACAGTACCACCCCAAAATCCGGGGTAGAAAATCAGGCAAGAAACTCATTGGACGCTCTCAACAGCAACACTCAGATCTGGAACCCAAGAGATTTTTCTTTGGAGCTTTTGACCTATAGGACCTACTAATTAAAGACATTTAAAAACGAGGCTTTCCCCCTTTTTTGGAGGTCGGATTTCACCAAAGTAGCTTGTTGGGCTGACCACACTCTCATCCATGAACAGTCATTTCTATTCATTTCTAACAATACCAAGTGCTAACTAGAATTAATAGTAACAATAACTTTAAAAAAGACAAACTACTACAATCACTGTGATTCTATCATCAGTATTTTACCTATATAGGTAATAATAAACGTAAACACAAAAAAAATACAAGTAACTACAATAACCGTTGTAACTATAATTGATAGTATTAATAAGTATTACAAAGACTACAATAAAGACAACAATAAAGACTACAATAACAAAAACGACTACTGTTATTGTTATGATAGCTTTATAAAGTCTTTATAACCCATTCTTTGCTTGCACCTCTCCAACCTTTGCGGGTAAAAATGCAAGCAGCCTAGCCTTCCAGCGGATACCAAGGCCACTGGAAGTCGTCCCTGCAGCGAGAAGCTGTGGCCGGTGAAACCCCTGGCACATCCCAAAGAGAATGTTGAAAGGTGGCTGAATTCTATGGTGGTAAATAATTGTAAATATAAGTATAGTTAATGGGCTTCATAAACCAACAAACATAACTGGGGGGCACCATCCTGTAGCCCAGCTACGAATTTCATTGGCATGTTTTTTTTGGAACATGTATGGTGAAAATCATGGTGTTTTACCCCCAAACTGATCGGGGTTTCCCACGAATTGTCCCCATTCTGGGAGCATAGGAAGATCACAGCGGGATCCATCCTCAACTGGAGGAATTCCTATTGGTTGGTGAAAATGGATGAAGACTGGAAACCACTTAAGAACCAAATCCGCCCGCACCGAAGGTGCTGGGGCGTGATCTTCCGGATGGCACTCGTAAAAGGTTACAGGTTTACCGGGGGGGGGGGGCATTTTTTGGCCAAAACCCCCCTTTTTTGATAGGGCGGGG
>Ga0126342_10023628_pt1 | contig 10039 bp, 6 predicted proteins | sample Cyp1metagenome_FD_92528 | JGI IMG/M metagenome (GOLD analysis project Ga0126342, IMG submission 92528) | Coral microbial communities from Lord Howe Island, Old Settlement Bay, Australia - Cyphastrea 1 metagenome | ecosystem: Host-associated > Invertebrates > Cnidaria > Coral ... | reverse complement strand
GTCGAGTCAGTCGAGTCATTGATCAAGATCTCAGTCACTGCTACTGGCAAACCCTACCCTCTGGTAAACTAACATAGCAATGGAAAATCACCATATTTAATTGCAAAATCCACTATTAATGGTCATTTTCAATAGCTATGTTAAATTACCAGAGGGTACACTTTTCAAATGACTGGCATCCCTGCAAACCCTATCAGTGACTATCAGTGACCGTCAGTGACCATCAGTTGAAATTGTGTACTGTGAATATCAATAAAATGCACATTTTGCCGTTTACGTTTCTCCTGAGAATATATAAGGGTACTTCTGTTTGGGTGACAAGTCACTGGCAATCAGCTATACGTATTAGTTGGGGCAATACATCCTTAGTACTATGGACATAAATATCCATTTGCATTCTAGTACCATGTGCAGAACATGTTCCCAAGAAGATCGATTTATAAATTATCACGGAAATAGTGAGGAGTCACTTCTCCATCTATTGGGGACTCACACAAAATACCATGACTAATCTCAGTTCACTCATCCAAAAAGTACTGGGCCAGAATTCCTCCATGAATAACGGGATTTTCCCCATATGTTTGGTATATGTTATTACATGTTCCTAATGATGTTCCCGTTGTTTATACAGGATTTCCGAGCGGCCCGAGCCCTTACCTATTCCAATGATGGTACCTATTCCAACCAACTTCGCCCTACCCGGTGCGACCTCTTTGGACTCCAACAGAGCTGACAGAACTGGCGGGGTGAAACCAAGCTCGGGAATTTTCAGAATTTTCCACATATCATATTTTATCATAGTATATCCCGCTAGAAAATGATTGTATGATATTGTATGGGATGTGGATGGTGTGGAGATATACAACCATATATACATCCAAGAACCATATATCAGTGGAAGAATTGTCCAACCTTTTTGAAGTGGCTTTGGTTGAAGTAGGAACCAGGGATAACATCATTGTCCAAGAAACAACGGACAAAGTTCCACCAAGATACAGAGAAGTGAACAAGTAAACAGAACATGAAAAGGAACAACATCAGAATATCATATACCCTCTGGTAAATTAACATAGACCCTAAACATAACCAATGTTTAGTGGAAACTAATCTTCCAACCCCTATCTACCAGGGTCTGTTAATTTACTGGAGGGTACAAGTATATACAATATTATACAAGTATCTCTCACACTTAGTGCTAACAAGCCAAGAATCAGAACCTCAAACACCTTAGACAACCAGACATGACTGGTGCTTCCCCAACCAACTTTGATGTGGAAACTGACCACACTGGGACAGCGTTAGGATCGTCAGGTTTGGCCCCCCCCCCCCCGACATCAGGCTTTAGTCATGCATCCGCATGTTGAGGCTGACCCAACACTGGTGGAATACAAGAGTATACGACATCTGTAATATCATAGCATCTTACCCTATCATACTGTGGATGGGCCAGTGAAATCCTGCATCACCAATTTTGGATGGTTGAAACCCAAACAAAAACTCATGGGATGTTTACCACCTATCAACTGGTGCAGGATTTTTTTACAACCATCCACCGTATCATAAGGAATTTTGAGGTACCTTATGTTTCAGACAAACCCAAAAAGTTCCACTAAAAGAAGTGGCTGTGGAAACATAGGGGGAACATCTCCCAACTTATCGGGGTGAACGTACCATAATCGTAGCGATAAAAACAAACAGCTAGCCATATATCATATTGTTTGTCTGGTTGGTGGTATACCTACCCCTCTGAAAAATATGAATTCGTCAGTTGGGATCATGAAATTCCCAACTGAATGGAAAGTCATAAAATTCCATGGTTCCAGTCACCACCAACCAGTACAATAGTCCCCTTGTATTCCTTTTATATATCCCCATTACATCCCTGAAAATCCCTGCAGATCCACGTTTTCAACCGGCTCTGCCAGTTTCTGCTGCTCCACCTGTTTCAGCTCCACCGGCGCTGTCCGTCACGTCGTACTCCTCTGCTGGCTTCGAAGATGAATGCCTAGCTGGCGTCAAGCCGAAGCACCGAAGCACTGGTGACAGTGGTGACAAAAAAAACATCTTCCATGGAGATGTTGGGATAACTCACCATCAACACTAGGGAGTGAATTGAGTGAACCATTGAATCATGGGATTTTTGTTGGATATGTTGGAAATGAATGGCGATATGGCGAGATAAGCAACATAACATGATTTTTTAGGGGATAACTAACCATACTAGGCATCTGTTGATTCCTCCACATGTGCCATGGTCGAGTTACATTATATATATACATATGCGGTATGATCATCCCGGCATAAAAAGATGTTCCTTATAGTGGGTATACAAATCCCTTTTGATGGATTGATGACAATCCGCCATATTCATCCATACTCATCCATATTCATCCATATTCATTCATATTCATTCATGTTCATTCATATTCATCCATATTCATCCATCTTTAATATTCCATAATCAATGATGGTGTTCTCATCGTTGCCAGCATGGAATCAGCGAATTCTGTGAATATCAAGGATTCCATTGTGGGCAATTCCATATAATGTACAGGGGCAAAAATACCATATCGTAACGTAGTTGGGTACTTCTGGGTATTTCGAATATCATCATTCTCAGGGTCCAAGCATTCCCACTGGGCAAATATGGGTGTATGATATGGTGTACTGGTATCCGTCGTCATTGCATCATGATCCAAGCATGCTAGATTCCATATAATTGTGGACTTCTAACACTTTCATCTAAACTTAGCATACCTAATTTTATAATGTGGGTCTTTAAAATCTTCACAATACCGAGCTTGTATCATTAGCCTCATCTAGGAGGGTGGAAAGTCAACAAGATTGAAAACCACCAACTATTCACTTTCCAACAACACATCTCTATATGTTCTGTTGGTTGAATATCTCAATGGATTGGTTTTGTTGGGAAAATCGAAGCCGGAAACCATCGATTTTCATCGATTTTCCATGATTTTCCCATTCAACCAATCCCCTGGGACCTCGTCACCTCCATCGCAGGTTGCTGCAACGCCACCAGCCCCTCCAGCCGCCCGTGCGGGCTCTGTTGCGGCTGCACAGCGTTGCGGCGTTGCTCCTGTGAGGTCAAAACGTGCCCCAAGTTGACTAGAATGGTGTAATGTAGGGATCATGTGGGTTACCGTAACAATAGTTAACATGGGATAATCATGGGAGAATAATGGGATAACTATAAACTTTATAAGCCATCCCCAAGTCATCACCATTTTTCAGTATGGCTGGGAAGAAAAAAGACCACCTCCAATCATGGTAGCTTTATGGCAGCCACATCGACATGCAGTGGATGGGCCGTTGCGAAATCCGATAAACCACCAATTTTGGATGGTTGAAACCCAAACAAAATTGGTTTACAAACACCAACTATAGATACATCACATTATATCACCTATAAACCATAGTTACTGGAGTTATAGCCCTATAAATAATGGGATGTTTACCAACTATCAACTGGTGATTGGGATTTTTTATCAACCATCCACAGTATCACAGAGGGATGTGGCCTCCCTGATCTATCTCAGCTCTGCCAGGTTCACCGAAGTCTTGAGCTCCGGCATTGGAAAAGTCTTCGCGAATGTGTGCAGCAAATTGGTGTACAATGACAATGGCAAACAACTTATATTAGTATAGAAAAACAAACACTATAAGTCTGAACAAGTAGAAACGTGCCATAAATCTATGTTCATAGATTCATAGATCTTCACTCAATATCATGAGTTCAATCAACTGTATATAGCTTTCTTCTTCCCCTATCAAGATGACCAACATCACTTTCTGGGAGGTTAGCAATTATTTCAATTGATGCTTCCTCCAAACATTGAGATTTTTTTGTGGTGCCTGTCCATGTCTAAGCTTGAAGCTTGGGATCTCCAAAGCGAAACAACATGAACAACGCATGATGTCTCCAAAATGGTTGCTTATTTCCCAAGAAGACTTGGATTTGGACCTGAACATGTGCTGTACCCCAAAATCCCACGATTGATCTGAACATTTTCCCACACAAAATGATGTCATTGTGTGGTACACCGCCCCATTTTCAGACCCAATTTGAAGCCGAAATCACTTTCAATTCAGCCACAAAATCACCATAACTCCCATGACATACCTTTTTCAGGTGTACCCCTTCCCACACCTGACACCAAGTTCACCAAGCCGTCCCCACCTGAAGCTTCGGTCGCGCTTCGTCGCCGCTCGCGGCGCTCACAAGGGCCTCGAAAAAGGAGCCGAGTTTTTCGATCTCTGGGAGGAGCCACAGTGGTGACCAAAATAGCTGGTACAGCTGGATGATTTCTTCCGTTACCCTCTGGTTATGTCAAAATAGCTATTGAAAATGGCAATTTATAGTGGATTTACCCATTCAACATGGTAAAAATAAAAATGTTCCAAACCACCAACCAGTGTTTGTTGGTTTATAAACCATGAAATAATCCCCATGAAAACTAGTTCGTTATATCTACCATAAACCATAGTTAACCACTATATCTTTACTGTATAGTATAGCTGGATGATTTCTTCCGTTACCCTCTGGTAAACATACAAAAAGCTATTGAAAATGGCCATTTATAGTGGATTTTCCCATTAAACATGGTGATTTTCCATAGTTATGTTAGTTTACCAGAGGGTAGCTGGTATAGCTGGATGATTTCTTCCGTTAAAAATAATTTAGTTTTACTCCCCATAAACCCAAGTTATATAAGTTATTGGATGTATAAACCTATACTGGTTGGTGGTTGAGCCCTACCCCTCTGAAAAATATGCTCGTCAGTTGGGATGATGAAATTCCCAACTGAATGGAAATTCATAAAAATGTTCCAAACCACCAACCAGTGTTTGTTGGTTTATAAACCATGAAATAATCCCCATGAATACTAGTTCGTTATATCTACCATAAACCATAGTTAACCACTATATCTTTACTGTATAGTATAGCTGGATGATTTCTTCCCCTAACTATGGTATGTTTTTTTTTTTTTTCGCTTTGCTTTTTTCGCCATCCCTATATATCCAGTCGTTGGAGATTTGATTAATAGGTGATCATCTATAACAATAACTACAGAACTAATTATACTGGTATGGTCATCCCAGGTGTAAAACCACATATTTCATGGATTTCATGGTGGGACTTAATGATTTAATAGGACTTTTACTGGTCACACTGGGATTTGGTGAATTTGTGGCTACAATAGTCTGACCCGTCCGGAAAAAGTTCACCAATTGGAATTTGTGAAGCCGGAAGAATCTTTTTTGCATATCCAAGATCTTGAATCATCAGAGTGCCAATCAGCCAGATACCCTGCAAAAAAATGAAAATCCTTAGCTGGTGAACGTAGATAATCCCATACCAAAAGACTAGTTAGGACTGGTTTCTACCCATCTAGTCGATTGACCTAGATATAGACTAACATAACTATGGAAAATCACCATTTTGATGGGTAAATCAACTATAGATGGGGTATTTTCAATAGCTCAATATCCAAGTGCCAGTATTCCCATGACTACCAGCGATCTTTGGATCATATCTCAACCATTCTCTGTGGTAAGCTCCAATAGAGCTCCTCCCACAACATCGAGATCTCCCAGCCAATAGAGATTTGTCTCAAAAGGATTCAAAAGGCATGACCATCATGATCATCATGATTGTTATCATGATTACAAAGTGGTGCCCCCCAGTTATAAATTGGTTTGTAACCCTATTAGCTATAGTTATATCTACTATAAACCATAGTTAAGCAACTTATAAGGCAACTTAGCCATCTTGGGGGCCCCACATTGTATGATCATGATTATGATCATCATCACGATTATGATATTCAATGACGGACGGTTCACTAGATACCATGGGAGGTTTTTTGCTCGCAAATTTCGGATGGAATCGGGTGACCCAAAATTGCCAGAGAAGCCATGAATACCGTTCAGGAAAAAAAACAGGCAATGACTTGCAATCAGAGAATTGTGATGGGATATTGTGGAAATTTGATGAAATTTTGCACTATGATGGACTTCAACTTCAACTTATTTCAACCACCAGCATTGTATAAAATATACGCCCGGCGGTATTAGACGATTACTTCTTGGTGGTCCCTCTCCAAAAAGGAATACCCCTGCCACTTATGGTGAGATATCCTATTCTTGGTGAGATACACATCATTCTTCGGTGGAACATATCATTTGAATTTTATATTAACATAGCAACCCCAAAAAAGATACTGGTTAAATGAACCTTTTCTATCTTTCTTATATTGTTTTTTTTTTTGGGGGGGCTACTATATGTCTATTATATATATATATAACATGTAATATATATATATATATATTACATGTACATATATAACTGGTTGGTGGTTTCAATCCCTCTGAACAATATTAGTCAGTTGGGATTATTATGCCCAATATGGAAAAATAAAACATGTTCCAAACCACCAACCTATATATATATATATGTATCGATATCAGCGGATGAGTGACCGAAGCATAACATTGTGGGATTTTTCTCAGAACAGTCTCTGAATTGCGATTACCAATGTTTTCCATGCTGTGAATACCATGACATCGTAGAATGAACAAATAAACAACGAACCATCCCTGATTTGTAGGCTTAAATCCTCTCAAATCCTTGGGGTTGTAGTTCCACTTAGAAGTGGTTGACTGGTTATGCAAACCAAAATAGAGCGGTTAGACCCCAACTTCTGGGGGGTCTTACCATGGTCAATCTTTTGCTGGTTGGCTGGTGAATCTTTGCAATTTCCAAGGATGACCCAAAGATGATCATTTTGTTTCATGGTCCTTTATCTAGCAAATGCCATTGAAACTGGATGGGTACCCATCCAAGGTCCAGTTTCTCAAGGAGTTTCTACCCACGTGGCCTTCACGTCACTGGGCAACTCACCATCATCGGCAAAGGGCCACCAATTGCCCGAAGCCTGCGGAGTGGAGGGAGGTCGTGTGTTGTGTTTCCTCCAAAGCTGACTCAACTGCAAGGATTGGTCCAAGACTGGATTTTGGGTTTTGGATCAATCGACACTGTTGCAGTCTCAATTGAAAATAAGACCGAAGTGAAAGAATAACCAGAGTCATGTTTGAGTTGATCCTTGCTCGGAAATGACAAACTAAAACAATGATAGATGAATTCTTTGAAAGTCCGGGTTTCCATACAACACATCATCTTGAAAAGGGAAAACCATTCGATGTCGTTGGTTGTGTTGGGTAGGATCAGGTAGAGTATTGTCATGAGTCGAGATTAAGATATGCGATGGCATGTAGAGGAACATCCCAATGATATTTATGGGGTGGGTCATTTTGGGGGATGTTTTTCCAAAAGTGGATGCCAGGGTTTTGAGTCGGTAAGGTTGCATTGCTAATCTTAGATACCCTGCAAAAAATGGACCAAATTCTTTGCTGGTGAACGTAGATATTCCTATACCAAAAGACTAGTTAGGATTAGTTTGTATCCATCTAAGATTGACCTAGTTCACTCATCATCATAGAAATAGTTGTTTACCCATAAAAAATGGTGATTTTCCATAGTTTGACAATCTAGTCGATTGACCCAGTGGATATTGATATACGACCGGAACAACGACATTAGAAATGCGGGCGCCCACGGGCGCCACTCGGACATCCCTGGTCATTTGATGATGTGTTTTATATCCTGGGGATCCCTGGTGCGGATCCCTGGTACTACATGGTTATGTTGATGGCAATGGTTATGTTGGATATTCATTAATGGAAAAAATAGCCATTGACAACTTAACATAACTATGGTATACAGATGATTTCCCTATCAACATGATGATTTTCCATGGCAAACTGTTAAACCATCAGAGAGTACAGGATGGTGCCCCCGCAGATATGTTTGCTGGTTTATAAACCCCATTAACTAGTTCGTTATATCTACCATAAACCATAGTTCATTCAGCCACTTTTTTTGGGTAACTGAACGCTATCTAACGGGGACCCCATCCTGTAGTGGTTCTCCAATGTGGGCCCCCAAGATAGCCAAGTTGGTTTATAACTCCCATAACTATAGTTATAAGTACCATAAACCATAGTTATTGGAGTTATAAACCAACTTAGCTATCTTGGGGGCCCCACATTGTACCAGTTTTTTTTTTTCCAAAGACCACCATTTTTCCATGGCCTTTGTAGCCAGCTGAGCTGCCTGGGCCACACAGGCCAGCGCAAGCACTACCTGTAGCTAGTCAAAGCTGAGGAGATTCGTAAGGGAAACCCACCAATTCATTCTCATTTACTATTACTGTTCTTTATGATCATCAATTAAAACTTGTTGTTGTTTATTCTGATTCATGATCATTGTTTCATCATTATAGTTATCCTTTATTATCATTTGTTACCAAGCAATGATCGTTGTTTACTAAAGACGGATCAAACCATCAGCGTAAGATCACCGTTGCTTCACTGATTCACTGTTTCGTTGATGAAAAAAGATAAACACTTTGTGAAATTCATTTATTCACTTAGACAAGTGAAATAGAATGAAATAGACTAGATGCAATGAACGTTGTGGTATTGTCCATCACACTTTAACGAACACTTCAGATCATCAAGACACATTTTTTCTGGATTGTCCATTCATTGATATGCCAGATGAGCAAAACATAGCTATTAATGGAATATCGTTATTCCATTAATGCTATTCTTTTGTTATTAAACATAGCTATTTTCATATAGTGGACTGTTGCAGGGGTGTAGCTTGTCCACATTCGCGTCGCTGATCACTATGCGATCGAGAATGGGCAGCTTGTTCCAATTCACACTCCTCGTAATGGCTATTCTACAATGTGGGGCCCCCAAGATAGCTAAGTTGCCTTATAAGTGGCTTAACTATGGTTTATAATAGATATAACTATAGTTAATAGGGTTTATAAACCAATTTATAACTGGGGGGCACCACTTTGTACTCCTTTTTCATCCATCTGGGTAAATTATAACAACCTCACTGATCTCCCTCACTATAATCATAGTTAGTAAGGGGAATCATCCCCAAATGGCCGCAAGATTCAGGTTAGTGAAATATTATAATTTACCCAGGTCAATGGATGTCTATCCCCTATTGAGTGGAAAAAGGCAAAGTGAACTATCGTCAGATGCTCATGTAGCATCTGGGAACAATAAAACTGGCTAAAAAAAAGGATGCAACTTACACAGAATGGGGATCTACAATGATCGTGATTTATTCAAACAACATCTAGGGGTCAACACATCATCTCCGTCATATCCACTGGTGGTGCTTCAGCTACCAAGAAGAACAGGGCTCGATAGAAGGGCTCTGTTGCTGCTCCAGTTTTTAGGGGCATCAAATACTGCTCCAAATGGCTCAACAAACGAAATGGTTGCGGTACCCTCCGGTAAACTAACATAGCTATTGAAAATGGTCATTTATAGTGGATTTACCCATTAAACATCGTGATTTTCCATAGCTATGTAAACGTTTACCAGAGGTTAATCAAATCCGAACTGCATCTAGCGGTACTCATTACCATCCCATCATGCGCAGCTTGAACTTAGAACATCCAGACCATGATGCAATGATCCCAACAGCGAATAGATTCCTGGTCGACTCCCGATTCACAAACTGCGATACTGGCTGTTTTTTTTGGGGATGCGGGGGTACGAGTACCATCTTTGTAGCAAATTATGGCTGATGCGCAAACTGCGTCCGCGAACTGCGTCCTTCTTGGTGCCCCTGCCCGGTATGCCATGGCTGGACTACATTGAACTGAACTGCTTGAGCCATTTGGCGCCGCCGAAGGTCAACTAATGTCAACTAGCACTGCTTCATCCGTTTTTTGATGGCCACAGCGACATGGCTGCCATGAACAGCGACATCCATTGCTGGGTTAAAAGCAGTGGAATTCAAGGGTACAATGTGGGGCCCCCCAGTTATAAGTTGGTTTATAAACCCCCATAACTATAGTTATAAGTACCATAAACCATAGTTATTGGAGTTATAAACCAACTTAGCTATCTTGGGGGCCCCACATTG
>Ga0126342_10023627_pt1 | contig 10039 bp, 10 predicted proteins | sample Cyp1metagenome_FD_92528 | JGI IMG/M metagenome (GOLD analysis project Ga0126342, IMG submission 92528) | Coral microbial communities from Lord Howe Island, Old Settlement Bay, Australia - Cyphastrea 1 metagenome | ecosystem: Host-associated > Invertebrates > Cnidaria > Coral ... | reverse complement strand
CTCCGACGTTCGTGGCTCAAGCGCCTTCCAGAAAAGGCGTTTGCTTGTTTTGTTGATGCGGAGTGTTGGTGAATCGGTTGTTCCCTTTCTTTTGGGGTTCCTGGTTCGTCCCTCCGTTTGTCTATCTTCAATATTAACATATGTTAACATATAACATAATAACCAATTAATTAACCATGGTAATTATTGTTAATATCTTCATTATTGTTAACATATAACATATTGATATTCAATATCAACCATGTAATTTGTTGGGGTACCCAATTTGGGGTACCCATATCGGAAAAAAAACATGATGATTTTTCCCGAGGGTTAAAAAAAATCAGATGTGGCTGGTGTGCTTTACTAATTATTGTGGGTGATTGACCCGGGATTGGCTGACTTTATTGTGGGGAACATTCTTGCCACGCTAAAAACATGTTTTGAGGACATTCCCCGTGTCTGAACAACCCAAGAGGGTTAGAAGCAAAAACAAGTGCGTTCAACAACATTTGTTTGTTTACATGGGCACAAATTCAGGTAGCTCTCCACGTCGGAATTTTCGTGTTTTGGCTGTGCTATGTTGCTATGCTTGACCTATAGCTGTCGCCAGGCGGGCGTAAGGATCTCAGCAAGTCGGACCAGCTTGGTGATGATTAAGCTACAGCATGGAAGCACTAAGGGCTAATTGGTTTATATGTTGTTCATACTATATTATATATATATATATATAAATTACCAAAAACTGTATATATAATGTATATATGCATGTGAGTCTATATTGGTAGATAACCAAAGAGATGAATAGCAGCATAGCAAAGTAATAAAAACACACATGTACATTATATATATATGTACATTATCTTGTATGTTTATTTTTAACACCAATGCCCTTCATGTGTGGGTGTGCGGTTCCTCCGTTTGGATTCGAGGTGTGTATCACCTGCCAGAGTTAGAAGGGTGCTGGATTTACTGGCCAAGTTGTCTGGTAAAACAACATGGTTGGCCGGAGAAATACATCATACTTGGAGATTTCATGGCTTGTCTGGTGTTTGGATTCTGGTTTTCATGTCATAAAGTTGTACGGACGCGAAAATGGGGGAAGTGAGTCAGGCAGAGAGAGAGAGAGAGAGCGAGTTCTGATGGACACTGTGGAATCTAGTAGAAACTGGAATGTTTGTGCATCAACGGGAACTTTCATAAAATATGGAGGTTTCCGAAAATGGGGGTACCCCTAAATCATCAATTTTAATGGGATGTTCCATTATAAACCAACGAGCTATTGGGGATCCTGGATGCAGTTGTACACGAAAGGTACAATTGACCCTCTTTGATGGCATGCCTCAGGACATATCCTTTGTTATCTCAACAATGGTTTGATTGATGGAGGTTTCCGAAAATGAAGGTACCCCAAAAATCATTTGGAATTGGTGATTGTCAATGGGAAAACCAATGGTTTGAATCACCCAAAACTATGACTTTGGCACTGATGGAGACACATCTTGACGGGATACTTATTATATCATCAGTTCCCATGAACCTGCAATGAGGCTGCGAAAGCAGCAGAGACACCAAAGGCGCCATCACCAGAAGGCGGCCGCATGATGTACCGACCCATAAAGTGTCTCATGTTTAGTATGATAGGTACTTGTATGGAACCAACCATTTTATGGTGGTAGATATACATGATAAGATAATTGCATAATATATATATATATACTTATGTAATGTTTTTTTTCTGAGCCGTTCCCAAATTGTTTTGATCCTGTTGCGCTATGCGGGGAGCTTAGCTTAGACGAGCTGAGCTCATTCCGTCAATCTTCCAGCGGCTGCATATCATAGGGGGATGATCCATGAAGTCGTTGATCTTGCAGTGGGGTCCTTTATTGACTCCTCAAGGTAGCCCAGTTATGCCCAGTTATGCCCAGACTTTGATATACCAAATATGTTTGGCTTCAAAAAGTTGTTTCAATTCATATGTCCAAATGTTTGGTTTGTTTGATGTGTGTGTTTCATCAAAATGTGTTCAAACATCTTTATGTGCCACTGCCCTCAGTCCAATCGCAGGGGGCCTAGACAATGTCCAATGTCCAGGCCCAACAGGTGACAAGAAGCATGACAATGAAACCCTCCAGAGGATGCTCATTCAGGCGGTGAGACCGGTGATTTTTTTTTGGGAATCAACTATTGTAAGATAAATCGATTAATCAGTACAATTAACCCTTCATTAGTTTTTGTTTTTTATAGTTGTGTTTTTTAAAAGGGAACTAAAAGACTTGAGAATCGTCCAGTACAGCCGACACGCTGAATCAGCTATTGCCAACACAATATTTCTGAACAAGTTAATCTGCAAAAGTTACTTTGCGCCGTCACAAGCACCTCACGGCTGTATATGGCGACCATGGTGGGGGTATCATCCTGAAATGTTGATCTCTGGTGAATTACTGTGTTTTGTCCTTTCTCCCTAATGTTGAATACCTGGGCCATAGATCCAACTAGCAAAATCAGGATTTCGGTGTTGACCATGGGGAACGAATGCCAGGGCGTGATTCGGGTACTGCAGAACCGCGCAAAGGACTGGGACACCGGGGGTCAAAGTTTGGGGCACCCGAGCGGTGAAAGTGGCTTGATTTGCCATAAATATCATAAATTAGGGCCGGAGAATGATGAATATAGTGCCCATCCAAATGTTATCAGGATGTCTAGGACTTTACGTGATTTTACTATAGTCATGCACAGAAGGGATGAGATGATTTGGGAAATCAGTACTCAACAGGACCTGTTTCACAGTGCCGAAACAGTGAATGCATCAATCTGCATTGACCAATCATTTGACCTACATAGCGGTGTCATTTCTTCAATGTCAAAAAGAGATGTTGAGAGTTCAGTTGTTTTTTCCCATCAACAATCTGTACTTTATTATAGTTAGGTATACTTTATTATAACTTTATTACAATCTGTACTTTCTTTACTAACTTTATTATACTAAAAATTCGAGAGGTGGATTCCCAAATTAAATCAAATTATATAATCTGTAGTATGGGCGGAAACTAGTGAAAGTGTAGCAACTTGTGTTGGACCTACCACCAACTATTGGCGTTATTCGTTTCATGCATAGCCAGACGTTGTGGAGTTAGGGGTATAGTCAGTCAAGGAGATGCTCTTTACAATCTCAGTAGCCATGTGTAACTTTCCTGGTACCTTGACCTGGAATCTTCGATGATTTACAGGTTGAAATTGGCTAGATGAAACTTTTGGAAACTCTACCCTCTGGTAAACTAACATAACTATGGAAGATCACCATTTTTTATCGGTAAATCAACTATAAGTTGCCAGAGGGTAATGTTTTTACGGCTTGAAGAGGATTCCCAGTCATCACGTCACTCTGCTAGGAAGGCAAGGGGCCCTTACCTTTGGCGGACCTGGAAAAGGAGTTTGAGGCGGGCCTTGGCTCCCCGTTGTCCCACGTGGTGTCGAAAATCTCAGTGCCTTTTTGTCGTTGATCAAACCAAAAGAATGTGACTAAAATTTCCAAATAAACAAGAAATGAGAGTGCCATTCAAGAAGTGAAAATCAAGGAAAGAATTGATGATCTATTCTGATCTATGAACTATTCAGAATGAACATAATATGAAAATGTAAAAGATAACTATCCATATAGATACCCATAGTGGGTCATCAATTCAAGAATTTGCTATCATATAATCCCTTCTCCCTACTATATAAATACCCCCTGTACTCAAAACTCCTCGGGGTGTTTATTATCAAGGTGGGTGGTTTGGTATAACGGAGGAAGAATAACTATACAGTAGATCATTATATAATGATTGTACTCCCACAATCATGAAAATTTGATCAATTATGCGTTATATATTTTGTTGATGTTCATTCATATTCACAGTTATTGCCACAATAGTAGTATCATCAATTCCTGACCCGAGCCTGCGCCTAGGCCGCCTGGAAAGTGCCTTTCAACTGCCAGCAGGCGGAAATTGGCAAAGTGATGGGAGATCAAACCGTTGCTTAGCCTCTGGGAATGACTAACAGTGTTCTATGGAAAATGGACCTAATAGAAATAGATGAAATTTACCCAGCTATAAACCTCCATTTATGGTAGGGATTTTCCATGGCTATGTTAAATAACCAGATGGTATATAGATGATGTACCTAGGATACATGCTAGTTTTCTATAGTTATGTAAACGTTTACCAGAGTGTAAAGAAACATATAGATGGATGGAAGCTTTGGGATTTAACCAACGACAATGGAAAAATCATGGGGATATATCATGATATCTCGTCTTCCTGGATTGAGCCGATGATTTTGCGATGTTCCCATCTTTTCCCGATGGGAAATCCACTTGGGGAATCGATGAAGGGAATATGTCTCCATTGTTTGGGGGTTCCTTAAGCAAATCCAAGTATATTGGGGGGGATGAACGGATGAACCACCATGTTCCGGCTGGTGTTCACCAGGATACCAACAGAAATGTCAGTACCTGCAAGAAGAATGTGGAGAGTGCTGGTGCAAAGACACGTAGAGACAAGAGCTCCTTGATTGAGGCCCATCAAAAGCAATCTTGGACGACTAACGACTACGCAAAGCATATTTTTAGTTGCTATATGTCGATACATCCTGTTCTGGGCATGTGTCGGATGAGTGGATGCCAAAGTCAGTTGTTGTTTGTCTTGTTCCAAATGTCGTTGAGGCACCAAGGTGCTTCAGAACGACCTCATTGGGAAAGGATGGCTAGTACCGGAAACCATGCCAAATTTGGTTTATCTCCATGTTTCCCATCCAGGAATTAAATGGTGATTTACTGAGACGTATGGCGACTGATGCGGGTTCGACCCGAAAGGTAACCTCCAATAAATTGTCGTGGTTTATTGAGGGCTTATCAACCGCAAACTACATTAAACAACCATGAATAAAAGCGTATGAATTATATATACCCTACTGTAAACTGACAGTTCAATGTGGAAAACCCAGTAAAATAATGTGAATAAGTTTCCCACACAGGTTTTTGCTCATGCTTTTTCCACATCTTTTGTGGTATGTTTCTACCCCAGGGTACCATCCAAGTTGGTGCCCCCTATACCCCCGAATTATTTGGGCACGGGAGGTCACCCAACCAGTAGTTCCTGAGGCGGGCGAGCGAGATGCCGTCCAGTTCCTGCAGAAGTGGAACACAAAGGTCCATAGTTTTTTTGGTTGGTTAGAAACCTCTGCAGGTCGAGATGCCATGTTTCCAATGGGGATTTGAGTTGTCACTTAAATGGTGATTCAACATGAAACAACAGAAAACTGGATAGAGTTCTGTGATGTTCTGTGTCTGAAAATGCTGGATGCAATTATGGCAATCTTCATGGGGATGCTGTTAAGCCGATGGAGTTGGGAGTTTTTTCTCTGATTTTTCAGATGGGTATGGATCAATACCTATTAATACCATTTTTAGAGGGATGAACATCCATAAATCCCAGCTATTTTGATGTGAACTACAGGGGTACTATTGGTTTTGACACACTGCCAGATATATAAAACCCATATGCTACCTAGCGGGGTGTTCAACATCGTCAAGTTCGCCACGAAAAATGGTGATCTGCCAGAGGAAAATGGTCACAACCCATCCGAGTTGACCCCCAAACTCGGATGGCAAAGAAAAGTCGAGAAAATGTGTGTCTCCCTTGGTACCAAAATCATAGAACCATAATAAATATCAATCTATATATCATCAGTGGGATTTTCAGGACCCTAAAATGGAGGTACGTTAGTACCATATAAGGCCATATTGTGTGGGGATATTCAATGATCTTCAATCTAAATATCAATCTAATGCCGATGAATGGATGGAATGGGGTATACCCCTTTCAAAAAGATCAAGCCGTATGATGGTTTCCTAAAATCAGGCTACCCCTAGTCATCATCCATTTATAGATGGGATTTTCCAATATTTTCCATGGACACCATCCAGCTATTGAGGTATCCCGGTATCCCCATGACTTCAGGGAAAGCCCCAATATCGTTGTTGTGGCTTGGGCGACTCAGAGATGTTTGGGACAGGTGGATGTTTACCAAGAGAACGGCCGCGATGTTGAGCGCTCAGCATGGGAGCTTCCTGCTGGTTGAGCTACCCCCATTACCCGGCCTGGTAAACATACAAAAAACGACGGACGGAACCATTTTCAATGGGTAAATCAACTATTTCTATGAGTTTCTATGGTCATGTTCAATAGTTTTTTGTATGTTTACCAGAGGGTATAAACCAAGTTGGCATAACTTAGCTAGCTGGGGGCACCACATTTATGTAAATTTACTGGGAAGTTGGCTTTTCAAAGCCACGTCATTGGGACTAGTGACTTGGACGATATTTCTTGTCTATTCGATTGGGAAATACATGAAGTGCCAATTCAAGGGATCATCATGGGGTTGTTCTCAAGAAGGATAATTTATGCCAAGTTGCAAGTTGAATACGTGTTCAGGCAAAGACGCTATCCAGATATATTCCATATGCATATATATATATATATATAACTATATACATAATTATATACATAATTATATATAATTATGTATAAATAATTATATACAGTATATAATTATATACATACATAATATATATTTAATATATGAATATATATATATATAATATGAATATTCATGATCATATGTGATGTATATCTATGTGCATAGGTGCAACTGGAACCGAACCCACTTTCAAAAAATAATTGTTGATCTAAACACTGGAGGTCTAAGCCCTAGTGGGAGTCCAGATCCGATTGTTATCCCATGACTCCAATCTGGCCCTTTTTCTGCCATAAAGATCCAGGTAAAATACATTTAATTTCATGTTATTCCATGTTCATGAGCGGTTCATTTGGGTTCAGTAGATTTCTTCATGTTTTTGTTTGAGAATCAGATGCCCAAGTTTCTTGGATTTGTTTGAGATCTCTTGGGATGTACGCCCAACTTCACAGGAATTGGTTTGTTTATCTTCAGAATCTGATAGATTTCTTATGTGTGGTGGATCATGGTGCCAACCTCCATCAGTTGGGATATGGGGCCCCTATCACTATGGTTGTAGATCCACTGGGACTAAGTTAGAAATGACTTACCCTCCGATCAAAAGTGGCTGGCTCCAGGAAAATCACCCCAGGAAAAATTCCCGGCGAACTACACCTCCATGTTTATTGCATGAGTTTTTGTTGTCAGAAAAACCTCAACAAAGCCTCCATATTTTTCTTAGGGATTTTCCATGGATTTTCCCAGCTATAAACTTTATAAACCTCCATCTTGGTGATCGTCCCATTTAATCCACCAGGTGGTGGCCTTAGCCAAGAAGCCTCATGAGAAGGCCAAGGCCACCGCAGTCAAGGCCTGGAACGGCAAATCTGAGGAAATCGCTGGGAAAGCCTGGGAAAATGGTGAAAGATATGGAGAAATGATGAGAAATGAGGAGGAAGAAGCGGATGTTTGTTGAATGAGGTGATTGATTGGAATTCCGGGGAAAATCCATGAGGGTTTGAACGTGGTGGATTTTCTACCATTCGAAAGGTGGTTTTTTCATGTTGGGAAAATGAGGACGAACCAGTTCAGACGAACTGACATGTCAAAACACAGCTGTTGAACCATGAATCTCCAGGTCTTGGAAGATTGGAAGTTTTTGAATCTAAGTGAAAGATAGAGATCAGAAGCATCTAAAGCTTGAACTGGTGGTTGATACGGAAAGGTTGCAGATCCAGTGGAAGGCAAAGAAAAGGTGGATGAGGGCCTGTTTCTCTTGGTTCACTAGGGTTACTCAGATGATGTGGTAGCATGATGATGAATGATGACATAACTATGTTTTTGATGTGGCGCAATCATCAACCCCAAAAAATGGTGAAGCTGTACAAAGCCTCTAAATGGCTTTGTGTGAGAATAGAGTATGTATTTCCAAGTTCCAGAGGTTTATCAGCACATAACAATGTTACATGGATGGTTCAGTACATCCCATCATATCCCCACTACATCCTTGTTACTGTATATCCCCATGATCCTATTACATTACGTATGGGAGAATTATTGATATTATATGTTCCTATTACATTATATCCCATCATATCCCCATGTTCCTATTACATTATGTATATCTACATACATTGATATGATATGTCCATTATATGTGGTGAGAATTACGTCGTTTCGGTACTGCATTTGCCAGCAAAACGTTCTATCAATCCAATGACGCTACGGTCCCGAGCCTTCAAGCGACGGCACAACTGTTCATCGTACATCTAAATCCAGTTTTAGTGTAGAATATACAGATACAGCGTATCATGAGAAAGTATGGGCATATTTTACATGCATGTCTACACAATGTATGAAACAATCACAATACGCAATCTTTTTAACTACCTATCTACCTATCTATCTATCTATTTACCTATTTATTTGATTTTATTTGTAGAACATGTATGAAACAACTGGTAAATCATACATGTCGGCAGGCACCTCCGGCCAAAGCAGGCGCCGGTCGACAGACGGCTGTGTTTGACATACGGGGACGGGACGTTGGTTCGTACAGGGTGACTGACCAGTTGACCATGATAGATATGGTGGACTTTAGCAAAGGATTTACATAAACCGTAGATATGAAACTTATATAACATATAGTTATACAAAGTACATATACATAGATATAGAATATAATAATAGTATATGTATATATACAATAGTATATATATAGTATATATTGAGTATTTACAGAGTATATATAGAGTATATATAGAGTATATATAATATAGAGTATATATAGAGTATATATAATATAGAGTATATATAGAGTATACATAGAGTGTGTATATATATAGTATATATAGAGTGCATATATATATATATATATAACGTGTGTGTATATATATATATATAGAGTATATATATATATAACGTGTATATAGAGTATATACAGAGTAATCAGCTAAATCTGCACTTTCACTGGTTAAAAATTCAATTTTAAGTGACAGACAGAGTCATTTCTTCCGGTTCTTCCGGGATTCTGCACCAGAGACTGCCAGGTAGCACCGCCTCAGCGGGAAACTGAGTTGTGGCGGGAGATGTGGATCCATGTGAGATGAGCGACTCCAATAACGAAAACAGTCGATAGTTATACAGTTATACCACTGTAATCTCAATAGTATCATAAAAATGGATCTAATTTATTATGGCAATAACTGATTGACATAGTTGATGCGTATGCGTATATATATATATATATAATTATATATATATATAGAATTATAATATATTGGACATATATATATATATAAATTAGATTATACATATACATATATCAAAACCCAGTGACACTTATTCCACAGCTGGTCCAAACGATCCAAGTCACACAACTGGACCCGTTCACATCACCAGGCGCCGTCACCTGAAGCCTCTCAGAGGTGGATTACTCAATGGATGGAATGGGGCAGCCTATTTTCAGACCCGGGTGACGTGAAGTGCTGACAAAAATGACCAGAATGGAACCAAAACGCCCATAACAAGTACTATTTACTATTAATAGAAACTGGAAATCGAAACAAAGTGGACATTGTTTCCGAGCAAGGTTTCTCACGCTTTTGCCGAGTTTTGAGCAATGCTGTAGTGCTGAGGGATTCAAAATCCGGTTGTAGCATGTTGTAGCTAGCTTCAGGTTGCTGATTTGTGAATGGATCGAAACGGGCTATCACTCCAAGCGCAGCGAGTTTTATGCCCGCTTCAAACATTACATTCTTTTGATTTCTTCTGTGCAAGTAACCTCTTGACCCCAAAAGACGGACATTTCCATACAGTTCTTTGGCTATTGGTGATTTGAACCCATCAATATTTCTGGAACCTACTATTGTACCTTTATTATATCCAAACTATAGATAAATAGTACCTTTATTGATGTTGATAAATGGTGTTTATTCCAGTAGTACCGCACAAGGCGGTGGCGGAAGTTTCAAAAATAGGAAACCTATAGGAGAAATTGGTTGTTGTGAATCAGGGATGGCAGAGCGAAGCCACTGATGGACTGAAAGGTGCTTGATCT
>Ga0126342_10023626_pt1 | contig 10040 bp, 11 predicted proteins | sample Cyp1metagenome_FD_92528 | JGI IMG/M metagenome (GOLD analysis project Ga0126342, IMG submission 92528) | Coral microbial communities from Lord Howe Island, Old Settlement Bay, Australia - Cyphastrea 1 metagenome | ecosystem: Host-associated > Invertebrates > Cnidaria > Coral ... | reverse complement strand
TGGTAGTCAGAAATGCTGCAAAGACCTAGCAAATACGAAGCTGGACCTCAGAAATGCTGCCAATAGCTTGCAAATAGAAGGGAATTGGGGCTGCTACCTGGGGACCCAACCCATGGGGGGGGGAGGGGGGGGTGGAGAGACGGAGGACGGGACCATATATATATATAATTAATATTTATATCTGGGTTGAATACACAATTTACCCATGTGTATCTGTATACATGTCTTTCCGCATCAGAGAGGGTGAAAAAATCCCGCAGCACCAGCCTTCAAGGTGGCTCGGTCATGGGTGTGTGCGCTGGAGCACATTGGCTCAGCTGCAGAGATCTCCCGTTGTGGGGTCATGCCTTGCCACTGGTGCCGCACGACAATCAGAACTGGCGCCGTGGCATTGGCTGCTCGTTCTTGCCATGCGATGGAAGATTTGTTCCTCCATTGGGAGCTTTTTGTTTATTGTAGAACGAACTTGTTTTCTTTTCATTTTCTGATTGGAGAGATACAATCAGGGTTGGAAGCTATGCTGAAACGGGTCGTTTCAAACCTGTTGTCTTTCTGTCGATCCTGACCAGTGATGATATGTGATGATGGAGCGGCTTGACCAATTTTCAAGGCCATAAAAAGTATACGTGGAGTTCCCAACCGATGATAGCCCTGCTGGGAGCCCTGCTGGGAGCTGCAGGTGATTTGAGCATCGACTTTACCAGTGAGGGGCAAAGAATTCTTGGACTGGAGGGTTCCGTCGATGATCTGCGCTATGCCAATGGGCCGTTGCTGGTTGCGCCACTGGGTGCAAGTCGAAGAGTTCATTTCTGTCCAATTGATTTCCAAAAAAGTTTGCTGAATTTTGAATTGTTCTTTTCTGTGGTAGGAGTTTGGGTGGGTTTGAGGCAGCCAGCTGGACAAAAGTCATTTTCATGCCCAAAAAATAGGCGGGGATTAAACGAAGCTAAGAAAAGGTTATAGTCATCCATCACTTTGCCAACATGTTGAAAATCCCTACGACTGGGATCATGGCTGTGGGTGGCTCAACTTGTTGGTACCAGGCTGGATTTGGAGACTTACCGCAACTACCAACCGGGGAAGATGCCACAGCAAGAATCTGCAGAACAGGAAGAGATCAATCTTCAGGCCTGGTGATGTGGGGCATGAATGGAAATGAGGTGCACCTGTGAAAATAGGGGTTGGCATTTATGTCCCTTGAGGATAGTTACCTCCCCCACATCAGTGAATCCTTGGTATGCTTTCAAACATTCCGGATTTTCCTATTTTACATGTATTCATTGATTCATTGTGCTCATGGAATCTCAAGGACAGCCCATTCCAGTCATCGCCCCGGTCAGCCTGGTGGAGTGACCCAAGTCAACCGGGTCGCTGCACTTCCATGGTAGGCCGCAGGCCCACCTGTGCCACTGGCCGTGTTTGCCAATTGCAGCGACGCCAAAGTCACGGATTGGGCAACGATGCAGGGCCATGCTGCAATTTGGGCGTGGCAGACAGCTCAAGGACGCAACGAAAATTTGGAGGAAACAGCAGGAAGCTAGCTTTGAACCATCACATAACAAGGCCTTAAGCATTGAATGTAATGGTTTCATGGATACATCATGGGATATTCGATGGGATATGTTTTACCAACTTGATATGATAGTAGAGTGTGTCTGAAAATGGTGTATACTGTGTATCCCGAAAATTATGTTTAACAAAGAAATTTATGAGCCACTAATGGAGGAGTTGCCTATTTTCAGTCAAACCGAGAACATGTTACAACTCCGCAAGATTGAAGTTCAATGCCCCAAATTTGGGTAATTTCAAACATCTGAAATCATACAAATTATATAATATCTTGGCAGTTCCCAAATTCTTGGTACCAGCACAAACCCACGCCGAAACAATGTTTCAAAATTATATAACAAGTCCCAAGTTTTTGTAGATTACGTGTATATAACTATACACCATCGCATGATAGTCTATATTCTCTTCATTCTTTTGGACGGCAACTAGGGCAACAGGCTTTCAACCGTTTTTCCACGAGGTCGAGAAACAAATTCTTGTCTATGGAGAAGGACATTCCTTATAAGGACACTCCTAGAACATTCCTTTTCATTCATTTAATTTCAAATAATTCAATTTCGTTGCAAATAATTCCATTTCATTCCAAATAACTATATGTAATTCCACATAAGTATTTTTCATTAATACTTTTCAGATTATTTTTTAAAAAATAAGTTTGAATAATTTTAAATTAAAAATCATTATGTGTTTGTTTAAAAGACTTGTTTATTTTTTCTCTTTTTGTTTTCTTTTTGTTTTTTTAAATATTTTTCATATCAACTTGTTTTTTTGATCGGTTTTTTTGATTGTCTTTTAGATTTGTTTTTCTGATTTTTTGGATTTGATTTTTCTTTTTTTAAAAGTTTTTCTTTTTGAATTGTTGCATTGACTTTTTGTAAGTTTTTTTTAATGATAACATTTTGGGATTCTTTAGAACTGTTTGTTTTTTTTTTGAAAGGATAGCAACTTTTAGGAGTAGCCCTGTTAGAAGTAGCCCAGGTCTCTTTAATGACAAATTCACGGGCAGTTCCAGGAGGAAAAGCCGTGGCCCTTTCCCCACACCCTGAGTATCACCAGACTGAGCAGTCGCGACGACTTTTCAGGCGACTGTTGTTGTGGTGCGCAGCTGCAACATGACTGTTGTGGGCCAGGATTCCCCTTGGGTGTATCATCGGTTTCCCCAACTAAAATCTCCATCTTGTTTCCTGACTTTCGGACAAGTCCCATTGGGATGGCTAACGAAGTTGCGGTGCCTTTGCGAAAGCTGCGAGATGCTGCGCTGGCAAAATGGGCTGGATGTTCGCTGCCGTGGTGAAGTGAGGCACCGAAGTGCAGTGGATTTGTTGAGGTGAGATTGCCACTGAACAGGACGAAGCAGAAGAAAAAGAAGGGGTACCATCTGGTTATTTAACATAGCCATGGAAAATGGCCCATTTATAGATGGTTCACCTATTAAGAATGGTGATTTTCCATGGCTATGTTAAATAACCAGATGGTAGGAGAATTTCTGTTGAAGACCAAGACATACTTGAACAACACATGACATGTACTGGTCGTACGTCCAGTTATATGTTGATCTTGATCGCCTACCGGGTCTACCGCTTGCCATGTGCTGTGGCGTGCTGGCTAGAGGATCCTCTGAGTTGATCCAGTGTCATTGGTGCAACACGATGCAACACGTGTCAAAACCAGTGTCAATTTACCCTGCTGTAGATAAGTCTAGCCCTAATTAGGCAGTGAGTTGCTAGCCACTTTTGCTACGACAACTTTTGGGCCCATCCCGGCGTATCAATATGTCGCTCGCGTCGCTCACCCGTCGGCGCCGCGGCGAGCCGCGGCCTTGAAAGAGGTGCGAAAAACCGAGCTGTGGGATGAGGAACTCGCCTGATCAACGAGTATGTACCCGGCCTGGGAAACATAGAAAAAACATCAAAAAACGATGGAAAATCACCATGTTTAATGGGTAAATCGGTAAATCAACTATTTCTATGGGCCATTTTCAATAGCTATGTTTGTTTACCAGAGGGTATTATCATTTATTGAATTATTTATTGAAACCAATAGATCAACCAGCATGAAATTGATTGAACTTGAATTCTCGAATTATTTTTGGTGGATATATCGTGATGTGACATATTGTACGCATTTATTATTATTGTTATTATTATTATTGTTATTATTCTTGTTATTATTATTATTGTTATTATTCTTGTTATTATTATTATCGTTGTTGTTATTATTATCAACCAGCAATTATTGTGATATTGCAATCTATGATAATCTATGGCGGATGGGGGTTTGAGAAGCAAACCTGTGGCTTTGAAATAGAGTATTCCTTTCTGTAAGTTCCAGGTAGTTCGGAATATCAAGCATGGATTTCAGCGTGGATGGCTATCCAACATCCCCCATTTCACTTACAGGGGATTTTTCCATTCAAACCTCCATGTACAGGGGATTTTCCATTCTTAGCAAGTTATGGTTTACGACGGTTCGAACGTTCAATTGAAAATGGTGATTGTGCCTCGCCATGTTTGCTGGAAGGTGAGTTTCCGAAGTTTGGACATCGATCTTCTTATTAAAGAAATATACCACGGCATTTCATGCCTTTGGAGACTGCCTGTCTTCAAGTATGGGTTATTTCCATGTCCACCTGGGAATTCGCTGCTGAAGCGGTGCAGGTTTCTTCGATGCTGTGATCGCGGATCTCCCAGATGCGTGACACGCTGGGAAGCATAGATCTGCGTGAGGGATCTCGGGCTTTCATTGGGTGATGTCATTCGACATGATGGTTAGGCTTAGAGATATTTTATTATAAACATATATCAACATTACATTTTTCCAGGTTGATGAATTAAAATCAATTGCTTAGAGGCTTTAGCGGAACTCCCACCAACAAAGACATCTTGAACTGAGACTTGGGATAGCAAATGCTCGACATCGAGACTCGTGCATTGCGACTCGTGCATGTGATTTGTGGATTCACATGCACTACCGTAAGTACGTTGTGGTTTTGCCCACCACCTCGTGACTTGGTCGTTGATACAGATGCTGTAGAGGGTGCGCTAGGATACACCAATGTACATCTGAGAGAGACACACCCACACAAAAAAAAACACAATCTGTGAAAAACCAGCCTAGGGCCTAGAAAAATGCACAAACAGGAGTAGCCACTTGCGGATTCGCATCGCTGGTTCCGTCTCTAAGGTGATGTCGGGAATCCGTCGGGTTCTCCCAGCGGCAATTTTTCGGTGCGGGTTGGGGTCCAATCACCACACCAAAGGCATCGGAAGAGTCTTTTGATGTATTTTGATGTATTTTGTATGAATAATACATAATCATCCCTATAATCATTGATGTCCCCAACTGGTTGGTGGTTTGGAACATGAATTTTATGACTTTCCATTCAGTTGGGAAGGTCATCATCCCAACTGACGAACTCATATTTTTCAGATGGGTTGAAACCACCAACCAGATATGATTAGATATGGAGGTTTCCATAAATGGGGATACCCCAATAGCTGGATGATTTATAATGGACAATCTGATTAAAATCCTATTAAAATGGATGATTTGGGGGTACCCCCATTTTAGGAAACCCCCATATGTAGATATGAATGATGTATTACATGATATTCTGTACACATAGAGCTGGTTAAATCATAGCGACTTCACCGTGTCATGCATGTACAACAACTATATATATATATGTACGTGTATATACCTATATAGTTATATTATATAATTATAGATATAGCTATATATATATATATATAGTTATATAACTAACTATATGTAAAATAATATATATATATATACATATATCACCATATATATATATATTACACATTATACATATATCACCAAAAATAAATATATAGTCAAAGGAAGTTGGGAAGCATTCTTCCGAGTTAAGTATGACTTTTACCTGATGAAGGGTGGTGTGAGACTTTACATCACATAACAATACACTCAATGAAGGGTGGTGTGAGACTGTGGTGTGAGACTTGACATCACATAACAATACACTCAATGAAGGGTGGTGTGAGACTTTACATCACATAATAATACACTCAATGAAGGGTGGTGTCAGACTTGACATCACATAACAATACACTCAATGAAGGGTGGTGTGAGACTTGACATCACATAGCAATACACTCAATGAAGGGTTGTGTGAGATTTTACATCACATAACAATACATTCAATGCAGGGTGGTGTGAGACTTGACATCACATATCAATACACTCAATGAAGGGTGGGGTGAGAGTGTGGTGCGAGACTTGACATCACATAACAATACACTCAATGAAGGGTGGTGTGAGAGTGTGGTGTGAGACTTGACATCACATAGCAATACCCTCGTGCAATGGCTGCATCATTGTTGTCATCTGGTGTTGCCATGTGCGTAGATACGTGCAGGTTTGCTACGTGATGCTGCGAAACGTATTGTAATGGCTGCATGAATGTTGCATGGGCTGTGTTTTGGGGAGGAAGCCGGAGCACGAAACCTTGTGTTTTTCCGTGTAAAGTGGCTTCGGCCGGCGATGAAATGTACCTCGTGTGTGCGGCGGTCGCGGCTGCGGTCGTTTTGGTTCCTCCTCTGTGTTCTGCAACGAGTGGTTGTTCCTGTGTGCGTAGTTCTATGCGTTTCTTGAATCTGTGGTTGCAGATCACAATGGAATGGCTGCATGAATGTTGCATGGGCTATGTTTTGGGGAGGAAGCCGGAGCACAAAACGTTGTGTTTTACCGTGTAAAGTGGCTGCAGCCGGCGATGAAAGGTACCTCGTGTGTGCCGCGGTTGCGGCTGCGGTCGTTTTGGTTCCTCCTCTGTGTTCTGCAACGAGTGGTTGTTCCTGTGTGCGTAGTTCTATGCGTTTCTTGAATCTGTGGTTGCGGATCGCATTGGAATGGCTGCATGAATGTTGGGCGCGCCTTTGATGCGCTGGCTATATCTTGTTTGACCATCGGCAATGGTAGCTATATGTTCGAGTCGCTTTAATACAAGTGACACCCGCGCCCTGGGGTTAGGTAGGACACAGAGGGAAGAAGCATGCCTGCTGAGCCCAACGAAAGCCGACGTCAAACTTGGCCGTGCTTGGCACTTGGTTGGGCTGAACACGGGGTCTAGCTTGCACCGGCCTTGGGCCAGTTGACGCCAATTTGGGCCCAACTTGAGCTCAGCTGTGATCCAACACAGCGCAACTAGTGCACGTTTGGACGCAAGTTGGGCTTAGCATGCGCAGCTTTGCGCTGTGCGGGCACGCACAAGACAGGCCCAACGTGGGGAATAGGGGCCCGCACGAATTCCCACCAAGGCAAAATAAAACAATGCTGGGAACATGGGTCAAATGCTCGTTTTCAGCGTGCTGCATTGAATCCACAAAACTTGTCGGGCTGGGCCTGGCTTAGGCCTGCGCTGCCCCCAGAGGGCGAAACTTGGTCCAACTTGGGCCCAAGTCGCGCTTTCTGGGGCCGAACGTGAGCCCAAGTCGGAGCCAAGTGGTAATGTTGGACCGATGTTGGTCTTGTTCACTGTGTTGCAACCGGGCGCCTGTGGCATCAGCTTCGCTCGAAGCGTGGCCCAGTGGGGGCACAGCACGGGGAACCCTGCAGCGAAAACGCGAGCGATACCAAAGCGGGCGTTACCAGGTCTGGGCTGAAACAGGATTGCGAAAACCATCCGTTTTGAAGCCATGTGGATTTCAGCCTGGGCTGAAACAGCTACAAAACTGGTGCAAGTTGGGGCCAACTTGGAGCTAAGTGGGTCCGGGTCGGGCTTCGTTTGCCAATGTTGACCACAGACGGAGCCGATGTTGTGGAGTTGTCGGGTCGAAGCGGTGGTTTAGACGATGTTGCGCCGATATGCAAAACAGTCCCGTGCACCTTTTGGCGCCCTGCTCGGATCGAAGTGCGCCGCTCCCCCAGACCAAAGCTGTACCAATCGAATGGGTCGCCCATCCGAATCGACCGGCGGCACTCCTAACCTATCACGCCCCGGCACTTTCGGTGCAGGTGGATTTGCAACAAACAATCCCAGAATGTTGGTCATGGTTTTTTGATGTTTTTGCCTGGCAGGGCATCTTCAATATTTGACCCGTGCAAGTTTGCAGGCGAGGTCGAAGAAAAGAACCACGCCAAGTACGCGCACGGGACCAAGCGCGCTCTTCTCGCCGGGGCCAATTCCTTGAAGTCGCGGCTTACGCAGCAGTACTGGAACCCCAAGCTCCAGCCGCCAGGTGGTGCTTGGATCCCGTTTGCGCTGCCGGACATCTGGAAACGGCTAGAGGACATGCCGGGGCAAACGGAGAGTGAGCACACATATATATATATATTTATGCAAGCAAGCCGTGGTGCAAAGGCAACCTGCATGACGAAAGACCTGTGTGCAACGCCCCCTGCATGTAAAAGCTTTCACCTATAGGACAAATGCGCTTGGGTGCAAAAGCATCTTTTCAATTGCATGGAAATATGGGGGGGGGTTATAACCCCGCGTTTTTTGGCAAACGCGTGTGAGAACTATAGAGGGCAACCTTCAAAACGAGGCATGCGTAAGGGAAATGTGTTCTTTGTAGTGGTATTGAACCTGAAAATGCAAGTTTTTCTGAAGGGGCAACTGACCTGACAACTGGAAGCACGGGGGTTCTGCACCTCAATCCAGTTGATCTCTTTTTCCTGGGAAACCTTCTGAAACCCGTGAAAACCAGAAGATTATTACCTGGGAATACCGGGGCCACCTAAAAACAAACTAAAACAAACACATACAAACACGCATCCCTTCCAAGACATGACACCAATTCACAGGACAATTGCCGTTGTTTTTTTCATTGGGCGCCGTGTCGTCAGGGTCCGTTAGGGTTAGACCGTTAGATATTCTGAACTGATGGCCATGGGGCAACTATCGGCAATTATGGCGAACCCTCGAGCCACAAAATGGTTGAAACATGCTGGAACTGAAATTTGCTCACGTGTATGCCTGGCAGGGGGTACCAACGACCCCCTTAGCAAGATTTGTGAAATCAATTCACCAAAAATGATTTTCATTTCGTGTATCGCCGGTGACCGCGTCAGCACCATGTTTATGGCTGCCATGTCCGTTTTTCCCCGACAATATAAGCTAATGGCGTCGTCGCCCCACAATAGCTCCGGTGTGCACTGCGGTCAAGACGCCGGGTGAGGTTAAACGAGGTTCTGGAGAAGGTTCTGGAGGAGGTTCCGGAGAAGGTCTGGGAGGCTTTGGCGCATGCAGGGCCAGTTCCGGAGTAGGCCTGGGAAGTTTTGGGCTCTGTGTTGTGGGGAGGAAGGCGGGGCTTCGGCCGGCGATGAAATGTACCTCGTGTGTGCGGCGGTTGCGGCTGCGGTCGTTTTGGTTCCTCCTCTGTGTTCTGCAACGAGTGGTTGTTCCTGTGTGCGTAGTTCTATGCGTTCCTTGAATCTGTGGTTGCGGATCGCATTGGAATGGCTGCATGAATGTTGCGCGCTCTGTGTTGTGTGGAGGAAGCCGGAGAACGAAACGTTGTGTTTTACCGTGTAAAGTGGCTGCAGCCGGCGATGAAAGGTACCTCGTGTGTGCGGCGGTTGCGGCTGCGGTCGTTTTGGTTCCTCCTCTGTGTTCTGCAACGAGTGGTTGTCCCTGTGTGCGTAGTTCTATGCGTTTCTTGAATCTGTGGTTGCAGATCGCATTGGAATGGCTGCATGATTGTCGTAATCTGATGTTGCCACGTGCGTAGATACGTGCAGGTTTGCCACGTGATGCTGCAAAACGCAATGTTATGGCTGCGTCAAGGTTGCTTGGCACCGCGGCTGCATGCGCAATACTATTCTCTTTTGCAGCTGGACATCGTAAATCGTAATGGGGCTGCACCAAGGCTGCGATATTGATTCGTCAGCAGATTTTCTCAATTTTGGCGCTAGTAATTTTCCTTTTAAAAGTCCTTTTAAGAAGCGTAAGAAATGCTTCAAGATGTTTTTTTTCAAACAAGTATTTTTTTCGCTCTGGCGTGAGATCCGGTTTTGGAGCTGCAATTTCCGACGCCGTTGCGCGTAGCTCTATTGTGTTTCGCAACTCAGTCTCCACAGATCGCATTGTAGTGGCTGCGTCAAGGTTGCTTCGTGCCGCGGCTGCATGCGCAATACTATTCTCTTTTGCAGCTGGACATCGTAAATCGTAATGGAGTGGCTGCACCAAGGCTGCGATATTGATTTGTCAGCAGATTTTCTCAATTTTGGCGCTAGTAATTTTCCTTTTAAAAGTCCTTCAAAATCGTCTTTTTTCCCGAGAGCGTCTGAGCGCAGGGTTCTTCCAATAGTGGGGGTCTGTATCTCATCTTCACACCTTCTCATCTTCACATCTTCTCTCACACCTTCCAATCTTCACATCTTCTCTCACACCTTCTCATCTTCACATCTTCTCTCACACCTTCTCATCTTCACATCTTCTCTCCCACCTTCTCATCTTCACATCTTCTCTCACACCTTCTCATCTTCACATC